>ERZ1699260.35-NODE-35-length-55870-cov-3.858260_pt1 | contig 55870 bp, 43 predicted proteins | sample MGYA00581519_ERZ1699260 | MGnify/ENA primary metagenome ERZ1699260 (study PRJEB42319, sample SAMD00040324) | human oral metagenome | material: saliva | host: Homo sapiens | study: EMG produced TPA metagenomics assembly of PRJDB4115 data set (Metgenomic analysis of... | reverse complement strand
TGTCAAGCCTTGGTAAGGTTCTTCGCGTTGCATCGAATTAATCCGCATGCTCCGCCGCTTGTGCGGGCCCCCGTCAATTCCTTTGAGTTTTAGCCTTGCGGCCGTACTCCCCAGGCGGGGCACTTAAAGCGTTAGCTACGGCGCAGAAACCACGGGTGGCCCCCACACCTAGTGCCCAACGTTTACAGCGTGGACTACCAGGGTATCTAATCCTGTTCGCTCCCCACGCTTTCGCTCCTCAGCGTCAGTAACGGCCCAGAGACCCGCCTTCGCCACCGGTGTTCTTCCTGATATCTGCGCATTCCACCGCTACACCAGGAGTTCCAGTCTCCCCTACCGCACTCAAGTCAGCCCGTACCCACCGCACGCCCCCAGTTAAGCCAGAGGATTTCACGGCAGACGCGACCAACCGCCTACAAGCCCTTTACGCCCAATAATTCCGGACAACGCTCGCGCCCTACGTATTACCGCGGCTGCTGGCACGTAGTTAGCCGGCGCTTCTTTACCCACTACCCTCACCACAACCCACGTCGCGGCTTGACCATGAGCGAAAGAGGTTTACAACCCGAAGGCCTCCATCCCTCACGCGGCGTCGCTGCATCAGGCTTTCGCCCATTGTGCAATATTCCCCACTGCTGCCTCCCGTAGGAGTCTGGGCCGTATCTCAGTCCCAATGTGACCGGTCACCCTCTCAGGCCGGCTACCCGTCAAAGCCTTGGTAGGCCATCACCCCACCAACAAGCTGATAGGCCGCGAGCCCATCCCCCACCAGAACAAACCTTTCCACCAACCCCCATGCGAAGATCAGTGAATATCCAGTATTAGCACCCGTTTCCGGGCGTTATCCCAAAGAAGAGGGCAGGTTACTCACGTGTTACTCACCCGTTCGCCACTCATCCACCCAACAAAAGCTGAGCTTCAGCGTTCGACTTGCATGTGTTAAGCACGCCGCCAGCGTTCGTCCTGAGCCAGGATCAAACTCTCCGAACAAAAACAAAAACGTTAAAGCCCAGAAAAACCAACCAACCAAACAAACCAGCCGATCAGCAATCCCAACCAAAAACACTCAAAAACAAAAAACAGGCATAAAAAACAAACAAACACACTATCGAGTTCACAAACAACACCCACACAACCAAGCGCACACAGCACAAGCCCCGCACACTCAATAGGCGATTCGCGCCATGTTTCCGCGACCCGAGCATCTCGCTTCGTTCGCTGCCGTTCGGCGCAACAAGGAAAACAATACGCATGTCCGAGCGGACCGTCAAATCATAACGGTCCGCTCGTCTCCCAGAAGCTTTTCCGCGGAATTCCGGGCTTTGTAGCAGATTTTTGCCCACAAAACACCTAAAATTCAGCACTTTTCATGTCACAGAACACAGAATATCAAACAAAATGTGTGCCAGGCCACGCAATCTCATAACGCGATCTAGCATGCTGATCAGGACTTATACCGAGACCATCTCATTTGTTGCCTGAAACTTTACCAAGCGTTGACCTAGGGGCTATACTCACATCATCCGAGCGGCATCGCCGCATCCATCAATGCTAGGAACTTCCATGATTGCATCCGTTCTCGGCTCCATTTCCGACTTCATGTACACCTACGTACTAGTCGCACTGCTGATCGGCGTGGGCCTGTACTTCTTCGTCTTCACCCGCGCGCTCCCCCTCCGCATGTTCGGAGAGGCACTCCGTGTCGTCATGGAGCCTCCGAAAAAGGAAGGCGGCGTCTCGTCCTTCCGTGCGCTGATGGTCTCCACGGCCTCGCGCGTGGGCGTCGGTAACATCGCTGGCGTCGCGACGGCAGTGACGGCGGGTGGCGCTGGCGCTGTTTTCTGGATGTGGGTCATCGCGACGATTGGAGGCGCATCCGCCTTCATCGAGTCGACGCTCGCACAGATCTACAAGAAGCGCGGACCCCACCACTCCTACGGTGGCCCGGCCTACTACATCCAGACGGCACTCAAGCAGAACTGGCTGGCCTATCTCTTCGCTGTCATGCTCATTCTGACCTACATGGGCGGCTTCAACCTGCTCGCTTCTTTCAACGTGGCCGACACGTTCACGCAGTACTCCTGGGCGAACGAGTGGACTCCTTGGGCCGTCGGCGGCGTCCTTGCGGTCCTGATGGCCGGCTCAATCCTGGGCGGCACTCGACGCCTGACCGACGTGACCGGCTTCCTCGTCCCGATCATGGCGATCATTTACCTGGGTGTGGGCGCGGTCGTCATTGTCTTCAACTACCACAATATCCCCGCGATGTTCTCCGCAATCTTCTCGGGAGCCTTCGACTTCAAGGCGATTTTCGGTGGTTTCGCAGGCTCTGCGATGATGCTCGGCATCAAGCGTGGCCTCTACTCGAACGAGGCCGGTGTGGGTTCCGCGCCGAACGCCGCAGCCTCCGCCTCCGTGTCGCACCCTGCCAAGCAGGGCCTCGTTCAGATGCTCTCGGTCTTCATCGACACGATGATCATTTGTACCTTCACCGCGTTCGTGGTCCTCTCCTCGGGTGTCGGTGACGACGGCGGCGTCACCGGCGCTCCCCTCGTGAAGGACGCGATGGCTACGGTGCTCGGCCAACCGATCGCGCAGGTCTTCATCTCGGTGGCACTGTTCCTCTTCGCGTTCACGACGCTGGTGGGCAATTTCTACTACGCCGAAGTCAACTTCCGCTTCCTGCTGCGCAACATCAAGCTGGAACAGTGGATGCTGACGGCCTTCCGCCTCGTGGCAGCTGCCCTGGTCTTCTGCGGTGCGCTGCTGAAGTTCGAGGTCGCGTGGAGCTTGGGTGACATCCTCATGGGCCTCATGGCACTCATCAACCTGCCGGTGATTGTGATCCTCGGTCGCATCGCCGTCCGTTGCGCGAACGACTACACGGCGCAGCGCAAGGAGGGCCTGGACCCGAAGTTTACCGCCTCCTCGATTGGTCTGGATCCCTCCGAGCTGGACTACTGGCAGGACAAGAAGGCTCCGGCCTCCGCCAAGGACGCTGCCGAGAAGGCGGCCGTCTAAGCGAGCACTGCTCCACACGCCTTGCCCCGGCCTCGCATCGACGAGGCCGGGGCACGTTTATGCGCATGGGCGGCGGGCGAACGCCGCGGGATTCCTATGCGTCGCCCAGCCAGGCGCGGATGTGCAGTCCGCCGACGTGCCCGCACGCGGAAAGGGCTCGAGCCACTGTGTCGGCAGCCCACCCGAGCATCTCAGGGCCCCCGTGCGGGGCGCGCAGAGCGGCAGCCACTCCGGCGCCGGAGGCCATGGAGGACTCCACGGTGAGCCCCATCTGCACACACGAGACCAAGGCCTCGTCGAATCCCGAGCATGACAGAACCTGTCTCCCATATCGCACGCCCGCCTCGACGTAGATGAGCGGACCAAGGGCAACCAGGGACAAATCCAGCGCGCCAATGGGCAGGCTGCCGTCTTCCCACGGTTTGTTTGCGGTGGAGCGGGCGTAGCCCGGCGGCAGGTCACACTCGAAGACGCACTCGTCGACGCTCACATCGGCGACGAGCTCGAGGGTAGCCACGGAAGCGATCACGGAGGCCACGAAGGGGATGCGCCTGCCCGTTTCCCCGAGCCACGTGTCGACGAGGGCGTGGCACATCGCCGGGGCGGCGGCGTCCGTGGCAGAATCCCCTGCTACAACGGACGCCCTCGGCCCATCAACACCCCTGCCTCGTGGTGGTGCCTCAATGTCGCCTACGAAAAAATCGAAGGCGTAGAGCCCATGATGGGTGCGATCGTCGTCGAAGTCGGCGAATCCCAGCCCCGTACCAACGAGCACGGAGAGGAAGGCGTCGTAGAGGCACTCCCTGTCCTGCGCAAAGAGGTCCGCCGCGTGAGGCGCGCGCGGGTTCAGCTGGCCGACCAGCCACGCCTGCAACGCGACGTAGCCCTCGTTTGTCGTGCAATCGTTGAATCTCACGGCAACCTCCTCGTTCCGACGAGCGCACGCCTGACACTACTATGACAGAAACGAGGGCGCGCGGGAACCACTTTCGCGGGCAAGTCCGAGTACCAGCGAGACCGCGCGGCGGCGGCCCAGGCCGCAGAGGGACGTCATCTTCCCCCAACCAGCGCAAACGAGAGCGACGCGCACAAAGATGCCCCGGCCTCGTCCGGTGACAGACGAGGCCGGGGCGAAGGTCGAGACGGAGCGCTCAGCGGGTGGCGAGCAGCGCTTCCTCGGACTCCTTGGTCCACAGGCCGTCCTTCATGGCGGCGGCGACCTGCGGGAACTTCTCGGCCAGCTCGCTCAGCGGCGTGAGGCCCAGGTCGTGCAGCGACGGGAAGACCATGATCTTGCCGCCCGAGGTACGGTTCATCACCGCATTGATGGCGTCGCCGAAGCCCGCCATGCCGGTGACCGCCCACAGCGAGATCGTGGTGTCGATGACGCCGTCCTCGATCTTGCGCAGGACCGTGCGCATGTCGGACACGTCCGAACCGGAGGTTCCCAGCATGAAGATCTGGCGCTCGATGATGCCCTGCAGGTCAAAATCACCGAACGTGCCAGCCGGGATTCCCGCGAACGCGTTGAGGATGCCGCCCTGGGCCAGGAGGTCAACGGCCTGGGAGACCAGCGCGGGAACGGGCACGAGGCACGTCGCGTAGGTGTAGCCAAACTCCAGGGGCGTCGAGGAGGTATTGACGATGTCGAGGGGCACGCCGTTCTTCTCGGCGGTCGGGCCGACGACGGCCGCGAGGTTCGCCAGGCGCTCGTCCGACAGGTCGGTGCCGACCACGGAGATGCCGGGGACACCCGAGGTGACGGCGCGCATCGTGTGCATGACGCCCATCGGGCCGGCGGCGCCGACGAAGACGCAACGGTCGTTCTCGCGCAGGTCGCCGTTGGCGGGGATCCAGGCGTAGCCCTCGCGCGGGTCCGAGCCGGTCGTGCCGCAGAAGCGGGTGAAGTCGTAGTGGACGCGGCCGATGTCCAGGGAGACCTTGCGGGAGATCGTCTCGCCGCCCAGGACGACGCACATGGTGCCGCGGGTGCCGATCAGGAGCGCGGCCTTCTCGATGGCGTCGGCGTCCGAGCCGAAGAACACGACGTCGTCGAACTCTCCCTCGACGCCCTCAAGCTCCTCAGCGGCAACGCGCACAACCTCGGCGGGCTTATACTCGGCGGTCAGAGCGTCGATGTCGCCCTCGCCGACGACCAGCAGGCGGCCACCATCGGCGACGTGATCGCGCTCCACCCACGCGTAGGAACCCTCAACGGTCGCCCAGGGCTCGATGAGGCCAATGGCGGCGGCCGACGGCCCCTCCGACACGTGGATCAGGTACTCTTCCCCGTCCGGGGACACGACGCAGCGCTCGTCGACGACGACGTATTCCTCGAGGGCACCATCGAAGTTGTACCCGAAGGCACCGTTGGACTTCGAGGTGCGCAGGTGCTTCCAGTCGGCCTGGACCAGCAGGCGGTCGCCAACCTTGAAGTGCGTAACCTTCTCGCCGACCTGCACGACGCGCACCACGGGCTCGTGGCCGGGAGTCACAGCCTCCTGGTTCGGGTGGTAGGACGGGATGTCCTTGAGGGCATCCAGGTCGATGCCGCCGACCACGTCGGACTTGCGCGGGTGGCCATCGAACTGGTGGAGCAGCTTCGTATCGGAGAAGCAGATGCCGCAGGCTTCAACCTCGAGCAGGATCTGCGTCGGGCCAACGGGGTCAACGGGCTTCGCCGGGTTAACGACGAACTCCTCCTTGCCGACAATTTGGATGGCGTACTGGGTGGAGGGAACCTGGGTCATGACTGACTCCTTCACTGGGAAAACGATGGTGGGAACGAGAGGGACGAGGCCGGGGTACCCGAGGAGGGGACCGTGACTACCCTGGGTCCCCGGCCTCGAGACGGTGTCAGGAGAGCATGACCTGGCCGCCCGTGACGGGCACGGCCTGGCCGGTTTCGTACTCTTGTTCGACGATGTAGAAGATCGCGCGCAGGACGTCGATGCCCTGGGCACCGCGGCGCATGGGGACCTTCGCCTCGTAGAACTCCTTGACGTCGGCGACCGTCTTGGCGCCGGGGACCTTGCCGGAGTTCAGGTACTGGACGAAGAGACCTCGGTCCGGGTCGGACCAGAGCGGCCCGTCGTAGAAGTTGCCGGGGCAGATCGCGTTGACCTTGACGCCGTGAGCAACCATCTCGAGGGCGAAGGACTGGACCAGGCCGATACCGCCGAACTTGGAACCCGCGTAGGCGGCGTTCTTGTTCGAGCCGACCAGGCCGGACTTGGAGTTGATCTGGATAATGTCGGTCAGCCATTCGGGTGCGGTGGAATGCTGGCGGGCCAGCAGCTGACCCAGGTGCTTGGTAACCAGGAAGAAGGCCACGTAGTTGATGTCCGTAGACAGGCGGAATGCCGAGGCGTCCTGCTCAAGGACGGAGCCAGCGCGCACGATACCCGCGTTGGACACGACCAGGTCGAGGCCGCCTGTGACGCGCTCGATTTCGGCGGCCATCGCGGCCACGGAGTCCTCGTCCGCGACATTGACGGTGATCGGGTGGGCGACGCCTTCGCCGCCCAGCTCGGCGGCCTTCGCGACCGCGCCCTCACCGTTCAGGTCGGCGACGTACACGAAGCAGCCGGCGTCCACCAGGCCTCGGGCGATCTCGGCACCGAAGCCCTGAGCACCGCCCGTGACGAGAGCGACGCGGCCGTTGATGGTGCGCTCGCCGGTGCGGGTCGGGCGGACCTCGTAGGTCTCCTCCCCCGCCCGCACGACGACGGGCAGTTCCGTCTCCTTCAGGGAGCAGGGGCACACCTCGGTGAGGGGGCCGTCGAAGGTGACGGTGGGCTCGGCCTCGCTGGGGGCCACGATGACCGGGCGACCGAGGGCCTTGAGGAACAGGCCGCGTACCTCGGGAGCGTTACTCATGATGGTTCTCTTTTCTCGACGCGTTCGTCAGTTGATCGATGTTGCTCGGGCAGCGAGAGCGGCGGCGTCCTCGCCGTCGGCAATCGCGCGGCCCAGGGGTGCGTACTCGCTGATGCGCTCCGCCAGGGCCTCGGGGGTCAGGCGGCCCGTGCGGCCCAGCAGGTGCAGGGAGGGGTCCACGGAGGACAGGGCCTCGTGCGCGACGAGCGCCCACGTGGCCTCGTTGAGGTCCGCGAATTCGGGGCGGCGCAGCTCCTCGCAGGTGAAGCGCTGACGGGGCTGGTTGATGTCCACTCCCGAAATCTCGAGCATGCCGTGGGCTTCCGCGAGCGCGTGGATGCGCGCCAGCTGCTCGGGGGTGTTGCGCGGGGGCATGTAGGTGACGGCACGCAGGCCGATGGACTCCATGTGCTCGAAGAGTTCGTCGAGGAAGTCGTCCTCGAACTTCTCGGCCTTCTTGTCCCCCGTCGGCGAGGCGGACACGTCACCCAGGTAGGCGTAGGTGGCGATTGCGCCGACCGAGTCGGCGAAAGCGACAACTTCGGCCGCGCTGGGCAGCTCGTCGGTCGGCTGGATGTAGATGCGATCCAAGTAGTTGGCCTTCAGGACGCCCAGCAGGTCGTACATGAGGTGCGGGTTGTCGGCGTCGGACAGGACGGCGGCCAGGGACGGAGGGATCTCGACGCCCATCTGCGCCAATCCCTCGGTCAGCGCCGGGCCACGTCCGAATCCGCGGATCAGTGCCGAGGCCATGGCGGCCAGCAGGTGGCGCTCGGTGATACCGCCGCCGTTTGCGTACTGCGAGATGCCGACCATGTCGGCCTGAGGGTCGAAGGGCTCCAGCCCCAGGTCGGTGAGGATCTGGTTAGCGCGCTCGGCCATGGCGAGCGTGCGCTCCAGGCGGGCAGCGCGCCTCGGGGCAAGCCACTCGGCGACCTTCTCGCGTGCCGGTGCGGGCACGCCCTGGACAGTCATGTAGGCCACGCCCACGGAGTCGGGGTTGTTGAGCTTGCGCTGAGCCAGCGGCGTGCCCTCGCCGAAGCGGGCGCGAATTTCGAAGCCCGTGACGGAACCCATGCCGAGGACGGACGTGGCCTCGCTCATTTCAGCCGCCGCTCCGATGGAGTCATGGTCCACCGAGCCGACGACGCGCAGGCCTGCCCGGCGCGCGAGCAGCGCGGCGTGCGTCGGCGTGTAGGGACTGAAGGAGAAGCACGTGTGGATGTGGTTGTTCGACTCGGGCACCCAGCTCGGGAAGTGCTCGTCGGCTGCGACGACGCGCAGCGCCTCGATGCGCTGGGCCGGGGTGGCGGCCGGGTCGTTGGTGATGTCCATGGGTTCTGCCATCTCTTCGTTGGGTGGAGAAAAACGGTAATGAAACAAGTATGTGGGCGAGGCCGGGGCACGGTGAGGAGGAGTGTAGCCCCGGCCTCGCGGGCTCGCGTCAGGGAGTGCGAGCCAGGGACGGGGGCGGGTCGGAAAGGGGAACGACCCGCCCCCAATGCCTCAGAGGCCCGCGCGGTTCAGGCGCGCGATCTCGGCCTCGGTCGCGTGCTTCGTGGTGGGCACGTGGCCGGGCAGCGGGAGGACACGCTCGTGAATCGCGTCGAGGATCCAGGAGACCTGCGGGAAGAAGTACGACTCCATCTCGGGTCCGGGCGTGATGCCGTTGCGCGAGGCCACGACGGCGATCGGCGCGTCGAGCGCGTCGAAGGCCAGGGTCTGCACGTTGGCGGCGACCGTGTTGAGGAAGGAGCCACGCTCGACCGCGTCCGAGGTCAGGACGAGGCGACCGGTCTTCTTCACAGACGCGATGAGCTTGTCGTAGTTGAGCGGGGCGACGAAGCGCAGGTCGATGACCTCGGCGCTCAGGCCGTACTTCTCAGCCAGGACGTCCGCGGCCTCGAGGGCCTTGTACACGGTCGCGCCGTAGGCGGCAATCGTGATGTCGCTGCCCTCGCGGCGGATCGCCGGCTCGCCTTCTTCGGTCTCGTAGTAGCCCTCGGGCACGCCGCCGGGTTCGAAGTCCTCGCCCTTGTCGTAGAGCTTCTGGCTCTCCAGGAACACGACCGGGTCGGTTCCGGCAAGCGCCAGGTTGAGCATGCCCTTCGCGTCGGTCGGGGTCGTCGGGAAGTAGACCTTCAGGCCCGGGATGTGGGCGACGAGCGCGCTCCAGTCCTGGGAGTGCTGGGCACCGTACTTCGCACCCACGGACACGCGCAGGACGAGAGGCATCTTGAGCAGGCCGGCGCTCATCGACTGCCACTTGGCCATCTGGTTGAAGACCTCGTCACCGGAGCGGCCCAGGAAGTCGCAGTACATGAGCTCGACGACCGCGCGGCCACCGGCCATCGCGTAGCCGACGCCGGCACCCACGATCGAGGCCTCGGCGATGGGCGAGTTGAACAGGCGACGGTAAGGCAGGGCCTCGGTCAGGCCACGGTAGACGGCGAAGGCGCCGCCCCAGTCGCGGTTTTCCTCGCCCCAAGCGGCCATCGTCGGGTCGGTCTTGAAGCGGTGCAGCATCGCCTCGAACAGGCCGTCACGGAACTGGTACATGCGCATCTTGGAGACGGGCTTGCCACTGGCGTCGACGGAGGAGCGCACCTTCTTGGCCAGCGCCTTGACGCGCGGGTTATCCTCGAGGTCGATCTCGGGGGTCGCGTCGTCGAAGGCCTCGACCTTCTCGTTGGAGAACATGACGGTGTCGATGTAGCCGTCCGCAACGCGCGGGGTGGCGTCGTCGTCGATGGCCAGTTTGAGGACCTTGACCAGCTTGTCGGTCAGCGAGGCCGCGTAGCCGTCGATCTCGTCCTGCGTGGTCAGGCCGTTCGAGATGAGCAGGTTCGAGTATTCCTTGATGCAGTCCACCTGTTCCCACAGCTCGACCTCTTCCTTCGTGCGGTAGGACGAGGCGTCCGACGGCGAGTGGCCAGAGAAGCGGTAGGTGATGGTGTCCATGAGGACGGGGCCGCGGCCCTCCTCGAGGATCTTCTTCTTGCGGGTGGTCGCGTCCGCAACGGCCAGCGGATTGAGGCCGTCGACGCGCTCGGCGTGCATGGCCTCGGGGTTGAGGGCCGCGCCCACGCGGGCGAGGATCTCGTAGCCCATGGTCTCGCCGAAGGTCTGGCCGCCCATGCCGTAGAAGTTGTTGAAGAAGTTGAACAGGATCGGCGGGTTGCCACCGTCCTCCTCGCGCCACAGGGAGCGGAACTGATCCATCGACGCGAAGTTCATGGCCTCCCACACGGGGCCACAGGCCAGGGCGGCGTCACCGATGTTGGAGATGACGATGCCGGGCTTGCGGTTGATGCGCTTGAAGAGGGCCGCACCGTTCGCGATGGGGGCGGAGCCACCGACGATCGCGTTGTTCGGGTAGGAACCGAAGGGCAGGAAGAAGGTGTGCATCGAGCCGCCCAGGCCGCGGTTGAAGCCGGACTTGCGGGCGAAGATCTCGGCGAGGGCGCCGAAGAGGATGAAGTTCTCGGTGAGGTCCTTCGTGTCCTTGTAGTCGATCTTCTCGGCGTAGGACAGGGTCTCGCCGCCGAGGAAGCCCTTCATGATGCCCTCAAGCTGGCCCTCATCCATCTGGTGCATGGCCGAGTAGCACTTGGCGAGGATCTCGCCGTGGGAGCGGTGCGAGCCGAAGATGAAGTCATCGGGCGACAGCACGTAGCTCTGGCCGACGTAGGCGCTCTCCTGGCCGATGCCGAGGTGGGCGGGGCCGCGGTGGTTGTACTCGATGCCTTCCCACTGACCGGTCTTCTTGATGGAGTCGAGCATCGACTCGAAGGTGCGCACGACGATCATGTCGTGGAGCATCTGGACCATGCCCTTTTCGCCGTAGCGGGCGATCTCGGTGTCACGGTCGAAGGTGTACTGGTTGATCGGCACCTCGGGGAACTTCACGTACCCGGGGCGACGCACCTCATTGGGGTCGATGATAAGAGACTGAGTCATTGTTCTACTCTTCCTTGACGTAGTTGTTCGTTAGAGCTTGACGGCCCACGCGGCTTCGCGGATGACCTCGGAAACAGTGGGGTGCGGGAAGACGACCTGGCGCAGGTCCTCGACGGTCAGTTCCATCTCGAGGACGGCCTGCGCGCCCCAGATCATCTCAGCGGCATACGCGCCCAGCACGTGGATGCCCAGCACCTGGTGGGTCGTGGGGTCAACGAGGATCTTCGCCTCGCCGGGGGCCTTGAAGCCGTTCTCCGCGATGAAGCGGCCGGACATGAGGGCGGGGACCTTGGCGACGAGGACGTCGCGGCCCTCGCGCTGAGCGGCGGACTCGGTCAGACCGACGCCGGCGGCCTCGGGGATCGAGAAGACTGCCCACGGGACGGTGTGCCAGCGCATGACCTCGCCGCGCTTCTTCGCGGTCGGGTCGAGGATGTTCGCCGAGGCGATCTCCGCCATGCGGTAGGCGGCGTGCGCCAGCAGGGAGCGTCCCGTGACGTCGCCGATAGCCCACACGTTGGGCAGATTGGTACGCATCGTGTCGTCAACGACGATGCCGCGGTTAATCTCGAGGCCAGCCTCCTGCGCGCCCCAGCCCACCGTCGCGGGACGGCGGCCAACGGCCATGAGGACCACGTCGGCCTCGACACTCAACTTGTTCTCGCCCTTGGAGTAGTGGACGGTGCCTCCGTCGAGTGACTCGACGCGGCAGCCCAGCTCGAAGGTTACGTCCTTCATGGCGGCGCGGGCCTTGGCGGCCAGGTCGTCGTCCATGAACGGCAGAATCTCGGGGGCCATCTCGATGACGGTCACCTGCGAACCCAGGGTGGAGTACAGGGAGGCGAACTCGACGCCGATAACGCCGCCGCCGATGATCGCGAGGCGGGAGGGGACCTCGGGCAGGGACAGGATGCCCGTAGAGTCAACCAGCGCCGGATTGTCCTGGGTGCCGGGCAACGGGGGCATGGACGGCACGGAGCCCGTGGCGATGATGACGTGGTCCGAGGTGTAGGTCGTGCCCTCGACGGTCACGCGACCGGGGGCGTCGAGGTGGCCTCGTCCGTTGATGACGGTCACGCCCGCCTTGCGCTCGGTGGCTGCGACGCCGGCGACCAGGCCCTTGACGACCTGATCCTTCCAGGCCTGCATCTGCGTCCAGTTGACGGCCACGCCCTGGGCGTCCACGCCGAACTGGCTGGCTTCCTTGGCGTGCAGGTAGTTCTTCGCGCCGTTGAGCAGGGTCTTGGTGGGGATGCAGCCCACGTTCAGGCAGGTGCCGCCCAGGTACTGTTCCTCAACGAGGGCGACCTTCTTGCCGGCGTGCCCGAGGCGCTCGGCGGCCAGGTAGCCGCCGGGCCCCGCGCCGAGGACGATGACGTCAAAATGCGTGTCACTCATGAGTGTTCCTCTTTCCTCAGGCCAGGACCGTCACGTCGATGTTGTCGATGGCGGCAACCAGGTCGCGCAGGAACCGGGCGCCGTCCGCGCCGTCGATGACCTGGTGGTCGATCGTCAGCGACAGGTTGAGGCGCTGCTCCACGCTGATCGTGCCGTCGGGAGCCACGACCGGGCGCGGGGTGATTGCGCCGACGCCCAGGATGGCTGTCTGGGGCAGGTTGATGACGGGGGTGAAGGTCTCGATACCGAAGGAGCCGATGTTGGAGACCGTGAAGGTGCCGCCGCTCAGGAAGTCGGGGGCGATGGTGCCGTCGATGGCACCGCCCGCCAGGCGCTTGGCCTCGTCGGAGAACACTTTGAGGCCCAGGGTCTGCGCGGAGCGGATAACGGGGACGAGGAGGCCGCGCGGGGTGTCGCACGCGAATCCGAGGTGGACCTGCTCGAACTGGGTGAGTACGCCGTCCTCGAGGTGGGCGTTGAACACGGGGTACTTGGGCAGGGTGCGCGACACGGCGAAGCAGACCAGGTCGTTGAGCGTGATCTTGCCCAGGCCCAGAGCCGGGTCGGCGTTCTTGACCTTCTTGCGCATGGCGAGAATGCCGGCGGCGTTCGCCGTCGTGTTGAGGGTCAGCTGCGCGGTGGTCGTCAGGGACTCCATCATGCGCTTGGCGACGACCTTGCGCACGCCCTTGAGCGGGGCGGTGGTCGAGGCACCGGGGTAATCGGCACCCGCAGGGGCGGAGGCAACGGGGCGCGAGGCCGGGGCAGCCTCGGGCGTCCGTCCCCCGTCGGCGACGCTCACGCGGCCACCAATGCCGGTGCCTTCGGTGGCCTGGACACCGGCGGCGCGCGCGGCGGAAGTCAGGACGGGACCCGCAGCGATTGCGGCGGCGACGTCGCGCTCGATGACGCGACCGTGGGGGCCAGAACCCTCGGTAATGGTCGAGGCATCCAGGCCCGCCGAGGCGGCCAGGGCGCGGGCACGTGGGGAGACCGCGCCGGTGGCTCGCTCGGTAGCAAAGGCGGGGACAGCCTGCTCGGGTGCGGCGATTGCCTTTTCGGGTGCATCCTCGACGGGTGCGGCGTCGTCACCGGGCACGAGGCCGGAGATGTCTTCTCCGGGTTCACCGACGATGATGAGCGGATCCTTGACGGGGACCTCGTCGCCTTCCTCCCACAGGAGCTTCAGGACGGTGCCCTCGGCGGTGGAAGGGACCTCCATCGTCGACTTGTCCGTCTCGATGGATGCGAGGGTCTGGTCGACGGCGACGCTGTCGCCTTCAGCGATCATCCACTCGACGATGATGCATGACTCAACAGAGTTGCCCAGCTGGGGCATCACCACGATGGTGGCCATGTAATTCCTCCTAGACGATGCGCAGCTTCGTGCGCTCGGCCAATTCCTTGATGGATTCTTCGGGGATCTCATCGTCGGTGATGATTCCGGTGACCTGGTCGATCCCCATGAAAGTGACGAAGCCGGCTTCCCCGTACTTGGAGGAGTCTGCGAGCAGCCACGTCTCTTGTGCGCGTGTGCGCATGATGGAACCAACCTGCCCACCCTCAACGAGTTGGGTGGTCAGGCCGCGATCAACGCTGAAACCGTCCGTTCCGAGGAACGCAACGCGCGCGTTGAAGTCATTGATAGCGCGCTCGGCGACCGGCCCCACGAGGGACTCGGACTCGGCGCGGAAGTGCCCGCCCGTCAGTGTGATGTTCAGGTTCGGGTTGGATCGGGCGTTTGCGAAAACAAGGACGGAGTTGGTCAGAACCTGAACTCCGCGCTTGCCGGTGAGGTACTTGACGATGAGGGCGCAGGTGGTGCCGGCCTCGATCATGATCCGGTCGTCGTCGTAGATCATGTCCGCGGCGGCCCGGGCGATGCGCTCCTTCTGATCGACGCGATCATTCTGGCGCAGGTGGATGTTGCGGAAGGTGGTGGGGCGTGCGCCGCCGTGGGTGCGCACGAGATAACCCTGCTCGTCGAGGACCTTCAGCGAGGCACGCACGGTGACGGGCGAAACCCCCAGGTCGGAGGCGAGCTGGGCGACACTCACCTCACCCTCGCGGGCAAGGCGATCCAGGATGTAGTTCGTGCGTTCTTCTGCACGTCCCATGGCTTCACCTCTCGATGTATTCGCGACAACCTTCTGTCGCTTTCACTTTCGTTAAGAACAGAATAGTCATTTAAACGAAAGCATGCAACATCACATTGACGAGTCACCCAGCCGTGCACCACAGCGGCACACATGTTCACACACTCATCCAATCAAAGCCCCATTGCCTTGACAAAATGTGGATAAACAAGCGGGCGGGCGGCCCCGCAGGGACCGCCCGCCCGCCATCAAACGCCCAACAGCTTGGCACCTGGCTCACACAATTAAACGAAAATGAAACGAAAGCGCACGTCGCCGCCTCAGTGAGTCCATGCCTCGGACATGAGAAGTGTTTTACTCCCCCGGCGCACGCACGCCGACGGTGAGCAGCAGGTTGCCGTACAGGCGCTGCTCACCCGTCGCAACGATGATGCCCACGTTCTCATCGCGTGCGGCATCGTAGAAGTCCCAGCGGGAAATCTCGCCGAACTCGACACCCGGCAGCGCCGCGCGGAACTCGTCGTGAATCGGGATCTCCACCGGCTCGGCGTCGGGCGCGGGGGTCATGATCTCGGCGCGCTCGATCGGGATCGTGCGCTTAAGAACATCGAGAACCTGGCTGACGTCCAGCAGACCCGGGGCAAGGTTCAGCGAAATCAGCTCGCAGCGCGGGTTCACACCCGTCGTGTGCGGGTAGTTCGCGTCCGCCAGCAGGATCTTCGAGCCGTGGCCAGCGGCGGCCAAAGCACGCAGGAACTGGGGGTGAGTCATGGGACCGTAGAGCATGAACGTACCTTTCTTACAGGTGTGAACTGGCCCGGATGACCAGCTCGGGGTCGAGAACAATATCCTGGGAGGAGCCACCGTCCATGAGCGAACGCACGAGGCGCACCGCAGTGCGCCCCAGCCGGTCAAAGGGCTGGTGGATCGTCGTGAGCGGAGGCGCGTAGGAGTCAGCGCCGTCGATGTCGTCAAAGCCGACGACCCGCACGTCGCGCGGAACCACTCCCCCACGCTCGTAGATGTAACGCATCGCGCCGAGAGCCAGCTGGTCGTTCGCCGCCTGAATCCCCTGCGGCAATCGGCCCGCCGCGCGCATGACGTCGTAGCCGTCGCGCGAGTCCCAGGAGTCGGGCTGAAGGACGACGGGTTCGATGTCGTAGGCCTTGCACGCCTGCTCATAGCCGAGTCGGCGCATCTGCGCGTCCGACCAGCCGGAGGGACCCGCAATATGGATAACGTCGGTGAGTCCCTGGGCGAGCAGGTGCTCGGCGGCCAGGCGCGCGCCGCGCACGTTGTCCACCGCGACGGTCGAAATGCCGTCGAGTCCCTGCTCGCTCGTCAGGATGAGAACCGTCGGGAAACGCTTACCCGCCTCGATCGCGACGTCGATTGTGGGATCTTGACCACCCAGGATGATGACGCCATCCACGTCGAAGGGCGCGAAGTCGGAACGCAGCTGCCCGTCCGGCCCGTACGCGTAGGACAGGGACACGTGGTACCCGGCCTGCGCGGAGGCGTTGAGGATCGACAGCAGCACGGTGCCGTGCCCGTGGTACATGGGCGCAGCCAGCACGACCTGAAGGATGCTGGTGCGCTTGGCCGCGAGCGCGCGCGCCGCGTAGTTGGGCACGTAGCCCAACTCCTCGACAAGCTTGGAGATCCTCGCGCGCGTCTTTTCGGAGACTTCGGGGTCGCCGCGCACGACACGCGAGACGGTGTTGGTGGACACGCCGGCCGCGCGTGCGATGTCGGCCAGCGAGACTTTCTTAGGCGTTCGTCGGTACGTGGACATGGGTCGAAGCGCTCGCAGCGATGACGGAGGCGCGGTCCTGGGGATCCAGCGCGCCGATTGTTTCGAGCTGCGCGAGGAGAGAGCCGAAGGTCGAGGCCTCGATGGGGCCACGCACGACGGTGACGCCCGCGATCTGGGCGGTCAGGTCGCACAGGAGCCGGTTGCGCGCGCCGCCGCCCACGAGGTTGAGCTGGTCGGGGGCCTTCCCGGTGGCCTCCGTGAGTTCGCCGATTGCGCGGGCGTAGCGGCGGGCAAAAGACTCGATGATGACGCGCACGTAGCCGGCCATCGAGTCGGGGCGGGCGACCCCCTGGGCGTCGAGGGCCTCGTCGATCTTGCGCTGCATGTCTCCGGGGGTGGCGAAGGCCTCGCCATCGGGGTCGAAAACGCCGGAGGCTGGGGGCAGCTCGCGCGCCTGGGCGACCAGCTCGTCGGTGTCGGTGGGCGTGCCCTCGCGCTCCCACTGGCGCTGGATCTCCTGCAGAATCCACATGCCGGTGATGTTGAAGAGGGGACGCACTCCCCCGTCGGTGCGGCCCTCATTGGTGATGCCCATGTTGAAAGCGATGTCGCTCATGAGGGGCCGATCCTCGATGGCACCCAGGACGGACCAGGAGCCGCAGGACAGGAAGTAAGCGCGCTTGCCTTCCTCGATGGGCAGGCCGTGGACCGCGCAGGCAGAGTCATGGGCACCGCCGCGCACGACGGTCAGGGTTTCGAGGCCGGGGACCGTGCATGGGCCGACGACGGTTCGGTCGGCAGACAGCTCGCCGAACCAGCCACGCGGGATGTCGAGTCGGGCGAAGACCTCGTCGTTGAAGTCGCCGCCGCCGGGGGTGAGCAGGCCGGACGTCGAGGCGATGGTGCGAGACCAGCCGACGACACCCGTCAGTCGGTACACGAAGTAGTCGGGCAGGAAGAGTACCCCCGCGACGCGCTGAGCGTCGGCGGGATTTTCCTGCAGGTAGGCGAACAGCTGGTTCGCCGTGTTGATGGTCGCCGGCTGGTTTCCCGTCAGATCGAAGAATTCGCGGTCGCCGATGCGCTCACGGAAGGCGTCCAGGGTGCGGGAGGTGCGCTCATCACGGTAGGCGATAACGTCGCCGACGAGGTCGCCGTTCTCATCAAGGGGAGCCCAGTCCACTCCCCACGTGTCAATTGAGACGGAGCGGGCATCCGGGAACTGCTCCAGAGCCTTCTTCAGGCCGATGATCGTCTCGGCCTCCATCGTCGCCACATCCCACGTCAGCGTGCCATCCTGACGGCGGCGGGCCTCGTGCTTAAAGCGGTGAATGTCCGTGACGTCCAGGCGTCCGTCGGTGAGCGTTCCGGCGAGGACTCGTCCGGACGCGGATCCAAGGTCAACAGCAAGTACGGTGGTCATTGAAGTCTCCTGCTCAAAACGCCCTCGCTCAGCGTGTCCCGTCATTGGGATAGTAATACGGCTTTCCTCATCGGCGAGGCCGGGGCCGCGTCCCGGGACCGGGCTTACCCGGGAAGGTGCCCCGTTCGGGCTCGGGGAGAGAGGAACCCGGGCCCGAACGGGACGTGCATCAGCGGTACATCGGGCCGAAGGTCTCGCAGGCGCGGAAGTCAGCGCCCTCGAGAGATTCGGTGCCAAACAGCGACCACGCCTTGGGGCGGAAGATCCGCTCCTCGGGAACGTTGTGCATGTTGACCGGGATACGCAGCATCGACGCCAGCGTGATCAGCTGGCCACCAATGTGGCCGTAGGAGATCGCACCGTGGTTTGCGCCCCAGTTGTTCATGACGTCGTAGACGCTCTTGAACGCGCCCTCACCCGTCAGGTTCGGGACGAACCAGGTGGTGGGCCACTCGATGTTGGTGCGCTCTTCGATGGTGAAGGCGACCTCGTCGGGCAGCTCGACCGTGTAGCCCTCGGCGATCTGCAGAACCGGTCCGAGGCCACGCACCAGGTTCAGGCGGCACATCGTCACGGGCATCTCGCCCGAGGTGCGGAAGTGCGTCGAGAAGCCGCCACCACGGAAGTAGCCGGTCGAGGCCGGGTGGAAGGTCGTGGCCTCAAGCGTGGCCTCACGGTCCTCCTCGGTGAGTTCGTACCAGGGCTTAATGACGTTCTTGCCGTCGCGCACTGCCTTGCCGGCACCGTCCAGCGTGGTCGAGCCGGAGTTACGCAGGTCGAGCAGGCCGGCGGCCGCGCGTCCCTCGGGCTTCCAGCCGGTGGCCTTCTCGATGGACTCGGGACTCCAGTAGGTGCGCACATCGGAGAAGATCTGCGGCGTGTTGGTCAGCAGGTAGCCGAACAGCATCGAGGCACCGTTGAGCGAGTCGTTCTCGGTGGCCACGACGGAGGGCTGACGGATGCCGGTCCAGTCGAAGTTCGTGTTGAGGATGGTCTCCAGGACGTCGCCGTTCGGGAAGTGGTCCGTCCACTGGCGCTGTCCCTGGAAGCCGGCGGCGATGGCCCCGTGGCCGCCCGCTTCCTCCTCGAAGCCCAGCTCGGCCAGGCGCGGGTTGCCGTGCATGAGGTCGCGGGCGATGAGCGTCATCTTGGTGACGAACTTCCACCAATCCTCGTGCTTGTCGGGGTACTGCCACTCCGGCGGGTTCCAGTCCTTGCCCTGCTTGAAGTTCTCGCGGATCCACTGGTACGCCTTCTCGTACTCCTCGGGATCGTAGATGCCTTCTTCGATGCGACGCGTGAACTCGCTCATGTCGATGTACTCGTTGCGCATGCCCAGGTAGGAGCCGAAGAAGTCTGGGTTGACGACGGAACCGGCGATACCCATGGAGACGGAGCCCATGGACAGGTAGGCCTCGCCCTTCATCTGCGCGACGGCCAGGCCGGCGGTCGCGTAATCGAGGAGGCGGGTGCGCACGTCCTCGGGGATCGTGGTGTCGTCAGCGTCCTGCACGTGCTCGCCGTAGATACCGAAGGCGGGAATGCCAATCTGGGCGTGGCCAGCCAGGGCGGCGGCGAGGTACACGGCACCGGGGCGCTCGGTGCCGTTGAAACCCCAGATGGCGTGCGGCATCGCGGGGTCCATGTCGGTCGTCTCGGTGCCGTAGCACCAGCAGGGGGTGACCGTCACGGTCAGGCCAACGTTGTTTGCACGGAACTTAGTGGCGCAGGCCTGGGCCTCGTGGACGCGGCCGATCGTGGTGTCAGCGATGACGACCTCGACGGGGGCACCGTCCGGGTAGCGCAGGTTGGAGGTGAAAAGCTCGGCGACGGACTTCGCCATGTTCATAGTCTGCTCTTCGAGCGACTCACGAACGCCCTTGCGGCGGCCGTCAATAGTGGGGCGGATTCCGATGCGGGGGTGGTTTGTCATTATTCCTTCATCCCTCATGGTGACGTCGATGTCGGAGCGCGGGGGCGCTCGCCCCCTCGGATCCTTCTGGTTCTTTAGGTGCCGGGTTCGCAGGTCCCGCCCCGGCCATTCGGAGCGGAACCTGCGACGGGCCACCGGTACGGCATGCGCCTACCCGGCCCCAGCCTCGTGCCCTATTGAGCTAGCGTCTCACTCGTACAGGTTGGCCTTGATGCCAGCGTCGTCGATGTTGTTCTGGTCGTACCAGGCGAAGCCGGAGTCGATGACCGTGGGCAGCTTGGCACCGTTGATCGCGGCGACCGCGGCCTTGACCGTGTAGTAGCCGATCTTGACCGGCGACTGGGTCACGGCACCAGCCTCCTTGCCAGCCTTGATGGCGTCGATCTGGGTCTTACCCGAGTCGAAGCCCACGACGGTGACGTCCTTGCCGGTCTCAGCAACGCCCTGGACGATACCCGAGGCCGCGGCCTCGTTCGAGCCGTACATGCCGACGATGTCGGAGTTGGCCTGAATGATCGACTTGGAGGTGTCGGCGGCCTTGGTGACCTCACCGGCGATCTGCTCGTCGAGGAGCTTCAGGTCGGCGGGGGCGTTGGCCTTGAAGTACTCCTTGAAGCCCTCGCAACGCTGCTTGCCCGTGGTGGAGGTCGAGTCGTGGCAGACCATGCCAACCGAACCCGACTTGCCCTTGAGCAGCTCGATCATGTGCTGCGCGGCTTCCTCGGCGGCCTTGGTGTTGTTCGTCTGAACCGTGGTGACCGGGATGTCGGACTCAACGCCGGAGTCGAAGGCGACAACCGGGATGTTCTTGGACTTGATCTCGCTGAGCAGGTCAGCGGCGGCATTCGAATCCAGGGCGGCGAAACCGATGGCGGCCGGGCCGGAGTCCAGAGCGGACTTCAGCTGGTCGGTCTGCTCGGTCACCTTGGTCTCATCCTGCGGGCCGACGAAACTGACCTTGTAGCCCAGCTCCTCGCCAGCCTGCTCGGCACCTTCCTTCACAGCCTGCCAGAAGCGGTGCTGGAAGCCCTTGGAGACCAGGTAAATGGTCTGGGAGCCATCACCCTTGACAGCCTCCTTCTCCCAGTCCTGCTGCTCGCCGGAGGTGTCCACCTTCGAGGCACCCGACGATTCGGTCTTGGTGGAGCCTCCGGTGGCATCCGTCGAGGTCGAGCATGCAGCCATGCCCAGGGCCAAGGTGCCGACGGCAGCGGCGGCGACGATACGTCCGATGGGGCGCATTGGTGTTCCTTTCGTGGGGTGGCGGGATGACTCCCGCCTATCTGGAGAGTGAACCGACGGCGGTTCACGGGTTGTAATTGAGATGGAATAAGACTCAGGCTGCGTTTTCGCGGATGCGACGCAGGTTGTCGATGACGACCGCGAGGAGCAGGACGATACCGGTGACGACGAACTGCCATTCGGCGGCGATACTCATCATGGTCAGACCCTTCTTGAGGGTCTCCATGAGGATCGCGCCAACCAGCGCGCCGGGGATCGAGGCGCGACCACCCGACAGGGAGGTGCCGCCGATGACGGCCGCGGCGATGACGTTGAGTTCCATGCCCACGCCCTCAGCGGGCTGGACGAGGCCGCCACGCGCGGAGTAGAGGACGGCACCGACGGCCATGAAGGCACCCGCAACGACGTAGATGATGATCTTCCACAGGCGCACGTTGACGCCGGAGAGGCGGGTGGCTTCCTCGTTGGAGCCGATCGCCAGGGCGTAGCGGCCCAGGAGCGTCTTGTTCATGAGGAAGGTCGCCAGGACCGTGAGGACCAGGAAGATCACGATGGCGTTGGCTACGCCCGGGATCGCCTTGCCGGCGGCGATGGCCTTGTAGCCGGTGTTCGCGATCACGATGGAAGACTTGTTCGAAATGATGAGCGCCAGGCCTCGGGCGACCATCATCATCGCCAGCGTCGCGATGAAGGGCGGCAGGCCCAGGATCGAAACGTTGAGGCCATTGATGAGGCCAATCGCCATGCCGACCAGCAAGGTCAGGAGCAGGCCGAGGCCGAGAGGCAGGTTCATCTTGTCGCCCGCCAGGAAAATGCCGGCCATGACGGCCACGAGGCTCATACCCGTACCGACGGACAGGTCAATGCCGGAGGTCGCGATGACGAAGGTAGCACCCAGCGCCATGACGCCCGTGAAGGCCGACTGCAGGACGATGTCCAGGTACACGTTCATGGTCGCAAAAGTAAAGTTCGGCACAGCAACGCTGAAGAATGCCAGGACCACGAACAACGCAACTGTGACGAGCAGCAGCTGCATGTTCCTCTTCAGGAAGGCCGCAACAGGCGACGGCGCCTCGAGGCCCTTGTTGTCGACGACGGTGCTCACGCGTTTACTCCGTTCGCTTCTTCCTGGCCGACGGTGGCCAGTTCCATGATGTTTTCTTGGGTGGCTTCCTCGTTGTCGAGGGTGCCAATAATGCGGCCGTGGGCCATGACGGCGATGCGGTTCGCCAGGCGCAGGACCTCGGGCAGTTCCGAGGAGATGACGATGATCGCCTTACCCTGCTTCGCTAGGTTTTCAAGCAGCGTGTAGATTTCGTCCTTCGCACCCACGTCAATGCCGCGCGTGGGTTCGTCGAAGATAAGGACCTCAGAGTCGCGCTCCAGCCACTTGGCCACGACAACCTTCTGCTGGTTACCGCCCGACAGAGAACGGACCTCGACGTCAACGCTGGGGGTGCGCGTGCGCAGCTTCGCCACGTACTCCTGGGCGACCTTGCGCAGCTTCTCCGTCGCGACGACCGACGCCTTGGTGAAGTGGTCCATGGCAGCCATGCCCGTGTTGAAGGAAATGTCCTTGTCCAGGAGCAGGCCGAACTGCTTGCGGTCCTCGGACAGGTAGCCGATGCCATGCTTGACGGCATCCGAGGCGCTCTTGATCGACACCTTCTTGCCGTGGACGTAGATGCTGCCCTCGGTGTGGGGGTCAGCTCCGAACAGAGCGCGGGCTACCTCGGTGCGACCGGCACCAACCAGTCCCGCAAAGCCGAAGATTTCGCCCTTCTTGACCTCGAAGGAGACGTCGTGGACAACCTTGACTGTCGACAGGTTCTCGACGCGCAGGACGACCTCGTCCGAGATCGGCTTGGTGGTGGGGCGCGCGTCGGCGGGCACCTCGCGACCGACCATCATCTTGACGACCTCACGCATGGGCGTGGTAGCCGTCTCAACCGTGCCGACGTACTTACCGTCGCGCAGCACGGAGATACGGTTGGTCAGCTCGGTAAGCTCGGGCATGCGGTGCGTAATGAAGATCAGACCGATCGTCGGGCAGACAAAATCGCGCACGAGTTCAAACAGCGACTCGGTCTCGGTCGTCGTCAGAGGAGCCGTGGGCTCGTCCATGACGAGGATCTTCGAGTCGAAGGACAGTGCGCGAGCAATCTCCACCATCTGCAGACGGGCGACCGGTAGGTCGCGACAGTAAGCGGTCGGATCGATCTTCATATTGAGGCGCTCGAACAGCTCGTAGGCGTCGCGCACCATCTTGCGATCATCAATGTAAGACCACTTCGAGGAACCCGGACGACCGAGGTACAGGTTCTGGGCAACAGTCAGGTCAGGAACAATATTGAGTTCCTGGTGGATGATCGACAGGCCGAGGTCACGGGCATGCTCAGGCGACTGAATGTCAACCTGCTCGCCCTGCAGCCAGATTTCTCCGCCCGGGTCAGCCTTGTGAATACCGGTGAGCACCTTCATGAGCGTGGATTTGCCCGCTCCGTTCTCACCGCAGAGACCCAAGACTTCACCGGGGCGAAGGTCGAGGTCCACGTCGGACAGCGCCTTCACGCCGGGGAACGTCTTCGAGATCCCCTTTAGCTCTAGTAAGTTCGTCACTTCTCACCCCTTGGGTACCAGTAACTTCTCTGTTTCTGGAGTTTGCTCCCTCGTTTTCGTTAACGCTAACGGAAACGTATCCGAAGGAACGCCCTCTTTGGCGTCCCCCCCAAGAGTAAGTCATCAGATGAGTCTGCGCGAGTTAAATTGGCCCACACGTAACCGAATTGAAATTTAATTGAGAGTCGATAAACCTTACAATTCCGGGCTTTCTAGCACATTCTTGCGGATGGTTCGTGCGACACCATCGAGCCACTCCTGACTGACAAGACATTGCCCGAGTAGTACCTTCTCGCGTGTCGAATCGTGAGGTATCCCCTCCCTCTCCCACTCAATGATGCCCCGACCTCGTACGGTTGTCGGAAAAGTTCCGTGAACGTTCACGACGCGCCACCACGGGACACCACCGCCCCAATCGTGCATAATCCGCCCAACAACGCGTGGACCGGTCCCCACCGCGCGCGCGATCATCCCGTAGGTCGCCACCCGCCCCGGCGGAATCGCCTCCACGACCCGCAGCACCGCCTCAACCAGTTCCTCGCGCACAACCCCTCTCCTCTCTCGCCGATCCCGACAACGCAGCCACGGCCTCGTCCCCCAGGCCCGGGCGCACCCACGGCAGGCGCGCCCGGAGCACGCACCTAGGGGTGAACCTTCGACGGCGAGGACACCATCAGGCCGGTCGCACCGGCCGCGAGCGCCCGCTTGGCCTGCCCAGGGCTCGTGATGATGTGCGCGATCGTCGGGCGCTTGGCCGCCTTGAGCGCGCTCCAGGCCTCCGGGCGCGCGTTCCACTCCATCCCCAGCACATCCCACTGCGAGAGCTTCACCGACGCCAGCTCGTTGGGGTAGAGCATCGCCATCGTCATATACCCGCGGGCCTTCGCGCGAGCCGAACTCGTACCCTTCGCGAACGTCTTCCACAGGACGCGACGCTCAGGGTGACCGCCGAACGCCCGGTGCAGGTACTCGAAGAGCACGGCCTCCGCGGCCAAGTCCCCCTTGTTCTTCTGGTCCTGGGACGACGTCGTCTTATGGTCGATCGCGAGCACCACGTTGGAGGGAATTCGCTCGACGATGTCGCTCAGGCGCAGGAACGGGCCCGAGGCCTGACGCAGCTTACTGAGCGTCGACCACGGAGTCTTCCAAATCTGATAGTCCGTCCCCGGCACATTGCGCGTCGTCTTCCAATCGTGGATCGCCACGAACTCGCCGGAGGCGCAGCGGCGCACCGAGACCTCCAACGCCTTGAAACCCGCGCGCAACGACGCATCCAGCCCCTGGCGCGTGTACTCGGGAAACTCCATCCCACCCATTCTGTGGGCAATGTAGAACGGGCGACCGGCCAGGAGCCTTTTGACATAGTGCGGGCCGAGGGCGTCCACCTCCTGATCCACCGCCGTCTCAGTCCCCATCGTGACGTCGCTGACTGATTCGTGTGCCATGCGTGCTTGCCTTTCGAATTGTTGGCGCATCTGCCAGGCCGGTCCCAGCTAGCGGCTCGCCCGGCCTTGACCGAAGCAAACACCCGGACCGCCGGAGCATCAACGCACCTGGAAACGACAGTGAATTATAGGCCCAAGTCGTTTGTCAGGTCCCAGCCTGATGCCGATTGTCCTGACAGGTGCGCGCCATCTCGCCTCATTGCCGAGGCGCACCCGGGTCGGGCGATCAGGCGCGCGGATCGTCCGGCAGTTCAATCATCTTCGCCACCGCCCACAGCACCGCCTTGGGGTCCACCGGCACAACCGCCAGGTCCGTGGGCTCAATCCGATCGAAGCCAGCGTCCGGCCCCTCGGCCGAGGAATCAGATCCGGAGAAGTCGGCCACGGCCTCGTCCCGGGGAGCGGCAGGCTCCCCCACCGTAGGCACCCCGAGCGCGTTGCCGACCTATAGGTCATGCCCGCGACGTCGAGCACCCTCAGCTCCGAGTCCGCGGCGTCCCAGCCAGCGCTCTCACGCGAACACGAAAAGGTCAACGCGTGGAAATCCCCCGCGCGCAACGCGTCTCCCAGGGGCGATCCGACCGGGGAGACCACGGACAGGTCCATGAGCTCGCGGAACGTGCGTGTCAGCGGCCGCTGCCCCATCAGCATCGCCTTCTCCGGCAGCCACCGCAGCCCGTCCACCACGCCCGTGCGCGGCCCCAGCCGCGTGTACCCACGCACAAAGCCAACGATCTCGCTGGGGAGGATCTCGTCGACCTTCACGGAGCGGTTGGTGTGCAGCTCGACCAGGGCACGCTCGTCATTGAACCACACGCGCATGAGACGAGGCCTGCGCCAGCCACGCGAATGAACCGCCCACACGTCCAGGCGGCGCGACGCCCACGCGCGCGGCGACGCGGCCCAGACTGCCTCCGGGCCGTTTGTCATCTCCTCTTCGAGGCTGAGGTAGCGACGCCGCTCAAGCGTGACCTTACCGAGATGACTCGCCGTGTAACGCGGCGGGAAAGATTCGCCGGGGTCGGGGCCGCCCCACACATCCTCCACCATCACAAGCCGATCCCGGTCCCGGGGGCTGCGAGGCGTCTCCTGCCAGCGCCGCCACGCCTGCGCGAGCACGCTGTAACGCTCCTGGAGCGCCGCGGTGCGTGCCTCGTCGGGAGGCTCGATGCCGCGCGGCCTCACGTCGGGCCTCTTGCCCGCATCCGGGCGCGTGAGGACGTGAGCGCCGTAAGCGAAAAGGCACGCGATAATCAACAACACCATGACGAGGGTCCCCAGCCACTCCGGCATGCCTAGCGCCCCCGATCTCATCACTCACGCATATCAACAAAAAGCCCCGAGTCCGTGAGGACTCGGGGCGTCTGCTCCTGCGACTGGATTCGAACCAGTAACCGTCCGATTAACAGTCGGATGCTCTGCCGTTGAGCTACGCAGGATTGCGACAAGAGAAAATAATAGCAGGGCACCTCCGAAACTGGCAAGCCAGAAAGCCCTATCTACAATATGCACCGCGTCACGCTTTGTTGATCGATTTGAAACACTCCCGGTATTGGCTCGATCAGCAGCGCTGCGCAACCTCAAGTAGCCCTAGCATCCCTACAGTCTGGCATGCACGCTAGCATCGCTGATCCGCACGCAAACCCGCTGGCCCGCACGCAAACACGCTGGCCCGCACGTGGGCAGTCGCGCCGAGGCTTCGATCAGCGGGTTAACGTGCGGAAGAGAGGTCCCAGGCTCTAGGTAGGAGGCCCACATGCGAAAGAGAAGCACAAGCCACAGGTAGGAAGCCCGTGTGCACATCACAACGGTGTCCGAAAATTTAGTGATGCAGCGAAACATGAGGCCAGGCTGCGGGACTCATAGACGCCGGGGTGGCCTGGCGGTTACCTATGTGGATAGGTTATGACGATGCGGATAGGTTATCGCCACACGGATAGGTAAATAAGCTATCCGCATGCTCATAACCTATCCATGAAGCAACAACCTATCCGCGTAGACACTATGCGAGGAAACCGTTGCACTACTTCCGCATGCGATGCACTAGCAGCTGAGCAGTGCAATGCCACCCCGCATCGTGCGATACCCACCTATCCAGTGCAATACCCGCGAGCGACAAGCACAATCAAAAATCCCGATAGCACCGCCAGCGTGGAGGATACCGGAGGGTCCGGAGGGCACGGGCGGGCTTCGAGATCGACCACTCCGAGCCGTCAGGCTCGCGTGTGGCGATCTCGCGGGCGGCCGGGCCCGACGGCGCCCGGAACACCAGCGGCGCTACAAGCAACAACGAGCAGCGCCGAGCGAAGCTCACGGCGCGGACGACTCGCGGGCGGGCCGCCGCCCACGGGTGCACCAAGCAGCCGGGCTCAAACACACACGAAGCGGCGCCCAGAACACCAGCGGTGCTACAAGTAACGAGCGCCAGACACGCGGAAACCCCGCCCCGCAGATGCGGGACGGGGTCAGCCCACCCAGTCGGGCGAAAAAGTCTGAACGAGTCAGACGGGGAAAGTCACTTAAGGGTGACCTTGCCGCCGGCCTCTTCGATCTCAGCCTTGGCCTTCTCGGCGTCTTCCTTCTTCGCGGAGGGGAAGATGGTGGAGGGCGCGGAGTCAACCAGGTCCTTGGCTTCCTTGAGGCCCAGGCCGGCCAGGTTCTTGACGACCTTGACGACGGCGATCTTCTTGTCACCGGCGGACTCGAGGACGACCTCGAACTCGTCCTTCTCTTCCTCGGCGGGGGCGTCGGCGGCCGGAGCGGCAACGGCGACGGCTGCGGGGGCAGCGGCCTCAACGTCGAAGGTCTCCTCGAAGAGCTTCACGAAGTCGGAGAGCTCGATGAGGGTCATTTCCTTGAAAGCTGCGATGAGCTCGTCATTGGAGAGCTTAGCCATGAGTGGCATCCTTCCTAATTGGCCTGCACGAGTGCAGATTGTTGGTTTGTTTCACGCAGCCGGTGGCGGCGTGAAACATGGCCTGTCTCGTCAGGCCGCCTCGCTCTGCTTTTCGCGCAGAGCATCGATGGTGCGCACTGCCTTGACGGGCAGAGCGTTGAATGCGAACGCCGCCTGACCGATCTTCGCCTTGAGGACGCCTGCGGCCTTGGCCAGCAGGACCTCGCGGGACTCGAGATCGGCGAGCTTCTTGACACCCTCGGCGCTCAGGGGAGCGCCGTCCATCGAGCCGGACTTCAGCACGAGGGCGGGGTTTTCCTTAGCAAAATCACGCAGGGTCTTGGCGGCCTCAACGGGCTCGCCGGAGACGAAAGCGATGGCCGTGGGACCCTTAAGGTCCTCAGCCAGGAAGTCGAGGCCGACCTCCTTGGCCGCCAGGCGCGCCAGCGTGTTCTTTGCCACGGCGTAGGTCGCGTTCTCGCCCAGGCCGCGACGCAGCTGCTTCAGCTGGCCGACGGTCAGGCCGCGGTACTCGGTCAGCAGGACAGCGTCGGCTGCGCGGAAGCGCTCCACGAGCTCGGCAACTGCTGCCACCTTGTCGGACTTCGCCATGGTCCTCCTTCCAGATACGTGACCGCAGGTAAGAAAAAACCCGACACGCAGGTTCGTGTCGGGCACATGCTCGAATGCCGCGCGGGGCGGCTCACTCACCTGCGTTGGATTTTTCTCCACTAGCGTGGACACCAACGGTCTTCGGCACGGATCAGCTTAACAGGGCGGTTACCTGCGTGCAAGCATGGCGGCGCGTTTCACAGACGAGGCCGGGGTCGACCGCGCACACCTGCGATGGGTGCATCAGAGGATGCGCGAGGTCGGGGCTGGTTTGCGGGGTATCCGGGAAGGATGCGTCCGGCTTGACTCTGGGTGGAGCGCCTGGTATCCGACACACGAAACGGTGTTCGCCGTCCGGAGATGCGCATTGGGGGCCCGGCCTCGCGGCGTGAGAGCCGTCAGACGAGCTTCCACCCCGCTGCCCGCGAGCGCGCGTCCCAGAAGGCCCGGTACTGGCCGTCCGCCTGCGAGTAGAGCTCTGCGTGCGTACCAATCTGGGCGACGCAGCCGCCCTCGTCGAGGACGACGATCTGGTCGGCTGCCGTGATTGTGTCGAGCTTGTGGGCGATGACGATGAGGGTCGCGTCGCGCCGCAGGGCGGCCATGGCGTCGGTGATGCGCGATTCGTTTTCGGGGTCAAGGGCGCTCGTGGCCTCGTCGAAGAGGACGATGGGCGCGGCCTTCAGGAGCGCGCGGGCGATGGAAACGCGCTGGCGTTCTCCTCCGGACAACGCGCGCCCGCCCTCGCCGACGGGGGTGTCCCAGCCGTGCGGCAGGCGTTCGATGATCTCGTCGACTCCGCTCAGGCGAGCCGCTTCCTCGATATCTGCGCGGCTCGCGTCGGGGTTTCCGACGCGCACATTAGCTTCCAGGGTGTCGTCGAAGAGGTAGACGTCCTGGAAGACGAGAGATAGCTGCGCCATGAGGTCAGTGGTGTCCCAGTCGCGCACGTCTGCGTCACCCACTCGAACGCATCCCGCGTCCACATCGTAGAAGCGTGCGACGAGGCGCGCGATGGTGGTTTTGCCACAGCCCGAGGGACCGACGATCGCCGTCATGGTTCCGGGTTCGACACAGAAGGACACGCCTTGCAGGACCGGGTGGTCGGCCTCGTAGGAGAAGGACACGTCCTCGAGGGCCACGGATGCGCCCGACGAGGCCGAAGCCTCGTCCGTGCGTCGCACGCCCTTGGGGGCGGGCAGTTCTGAGGCGGAGAGGATCTCGTGACTGAGGTCGAGGACCGGTCGACGCGTCTCGAAGGCTGAGGTGAGCGTCCCGATGTCGACGAGGATCTGCGTGAAACGCAGAAGCAGCCCGATCGCGACGATCGCAGCCACGGGGCCGACCTGTTCCCCGACCGCGAGCCACCCGATCGCGCAGATGAGCGTTACGATGACGACCTGGGCGGCCATGCCGTTGACGATCTGGCCGACGGTTTCCCGCATGAGAGAACGCCGCGCCGCCACCCCGTACGCATCCTCGGCTCGCAGGAGGGGTTCGTAGGAGGCGGAGCGCCCGCAGGCTCGCAGCGCCCCCTGCTTGGTCGCGTATTCGACGATGCGGTGGGACAGCTCGCGGGCGGGCGGCTCTTTCAGGGCGGCCCCCGACTGCAGGCAGCGGCGCGCCACCCACACTCCCCCGCCGACGACCGGGATCGCGGCCACGCACACCAGCCCGAGGACCGGTGAAAACACGGTAATGCCGACGAGCATCGTCGCCGAGGTGACGATGGCGGCGATGAGGGGCGAGTACATGTGCGCGAAGATCTCACCCAGAACCATGAGCTCACGCGAGACGAGGCGCGACGTCTTTCCGGCCGTGTCTGCGCGGAAGGACCCGAGCGGCAGGGACGCCACCTTGTCGCCGATCGCGCGGTGCATGTTCGACAGGAAGTCAAAGGCCACCGAGTATGAACGCATAGCGAGCAGGTACTCGACGACAAATGAGGCGAGCGCGCATCCAGCCAGCACCACGAGCCACGCGCTCAGAGGCATCCCCCAGGCGCTGTGACCCGAGGTCAGGGCGAGCGCGGCCGGAATGAACGCGATGAGCGAGATTCCGCGCACGACACCGACGATGCAGGACAGGACGGTCGCCCGGGCGAAGTCGGCTCGTCCCTGCTCGGAGAGGGGTTCGCGCAGCCGGGAGATGAGGTCGAGCATGTCAGTGTCCTTTCGCGGGTGCGCTCATGCGACGCATGTAGGGATGATCGGCGAGTTGGTCGGGTGTGCCCAGCGCGATGAGACGACCAGCGTCGAGGATGGCGATCTGGTCGACGCCGACGATGGATGCTGTGCGGTGCGCGATCACCAGGACTGTCTTTCCCTGCACGAGGCGGGTAAGGGCCTGCTGAATATCGGCCTCGGCTTCCGGGTCGGTGAAGGCGGTGGCTTCGTCGAGGACGAGGATGGGGGCATCGACGAGGAGGGCGCGCGCGATCGCGATGCGTTGTGCCTGACCACCCGAGGGATGCGCATCCTCCCCGATGACGCTGTCGAGGCCTCGGGGTAGGGAACGCAGGTAGTCATCGATGCAAGCGGACCCAGCAGCAGCCCACACCGCTTCATCGCTGGCGTCCGGGACTCCGAGCGCGATGTTGTCACGCACGGAGATATCGAGGAGCTGGGGGTCCTGGAGGACGAAGGAGACGTGGCGGTAGAGAACGTCGGGGGCGATATCGCGCACGTCGACCCCTCCGATGCGTACGCTTCCACGGTCCGGGTCGGCGAAACGCGCGACCAGCGTCGCGAGCGTCGACTTACCCGAGCCGGAGGAACCAACGAGTGCGGTCACCGTGCCCTCGGGGATCGTCAGGCTCACATCGTCAAGCGCGAGGGTCGTCCCGTAGGAGAAGGACACACCGTCAATCTCAACATCCGATCCATCTGGCACGGAATGCCCCTCGGCGGGCAATGGATCAACAGAGAGCAGATCCACGATCCGCAGCGCGGCCGCCCCCGCGATCTGGTAGGACCAGGCAGTCGTCCCCAGCACCTCGATGGCAGCCGGGATGACGAGGGCAATGAGCGCGCAGGTGATGACCTGGACCGGGCTCACGATCCCGGCGGCCGCGAACGCTGCGCCTCCCGCGGTCGAGATGAGCAAGATCAACGAGGGAGACACGCTGGCCTGCCCGAGCGCGGAGCCTTTCAGCAGCGGACCGCACCAGTCGCGATAGAAGCGCGAGAAGTCCTCGGCCGCCCGAGTGAATCGCTCGTGTGAACGCCCGACGGTCCCAAAAGCCTTCACCACGCTGATTCCGGACACAAATTCGACCATCGTCGATGAGACGCGCGTCAGGTGTCGGTCCATCTGCGCGGTCTTCTCCCCCATGTCTCGCATCATCCACGCGTTGAGGAGCCCGTAGATGGGCAGCGTGGCAATCGAGAGAAGCCCGAGCCGCCAGTCGACGACGAAGGAATAGATGAGCAAGGACAGGGGTGCGCTGACGGCGGCTGCGGATTCGACGGGCGCATGGGCGATAACGGTGTGTACATCGTGTGTGTCGTCCTGGATGGCCTTGCGCACGGCCCCCGAGTTCGTGGATGTGAACCAGGCGAGGGGCGCTGCGGAGAGGACACCCACCATGCGCGAGCGCACGATGTGTCCGAAACGCACGTCCGCGAAGTGGGTGACGGTCAGCGCGACGAAGTAGATACCGTATCGAAGGCCGAAGGCGCCTGTCAGCCACATGAGCAGCATCATCACCTCCCCTCGGTCGGGCAGGACACCTGATCGAGCCGCAGCCAGCAGCACCTCCCCCAGCTGGACGAGGACGACGTAGGGGGCGACCGCGAGCGCGCCGTAGAGGAACCCGAGCACTCGGGCGACCATCATGGACCCACGGATGGGGGCGGTCAGTTCTTTGAAGGCGCGTTGGCCCGCCAGGTGAGCGGCACGCGGATCGTCGCTCTGCTTATCGTCAGTGAGTGGGGCACTCGGGGCCGAGGCAGTGGCGTCCTCGCGCTCGTCGGTATCGGTCATTGGGGTTCTCCTTCGCGCGCACGCTTGGTGCCCGTCTGCGTCAGTGTGATGAGTTGGTCCGCGCAGGCAGAAGCGAACTCGCCGTCGTGGGTGACGACGATGACGGCCGCTCCTTCGTTCGCAATGCGGCGCAGGGTCGCGGTAATTGAGTCAAGGTGCCGGGCATCGATTCCCGACGTGGGTTCGTCGAGGATGACGATTCGGCGCCCAGTGGCTCGCGCAGCTGCGATGACGAGGCGTTGCTTCTGTCCTCCCGACAGGCTGAGGGGATGGCGGTCCCCCAGGTGAGCGAGGTCGAAGTCAGCCAAAAGCTTCTCCCCGGCCTCGCCGCTGGCCCGCGACGCCCCGATCGTCAGTTCACCCGCTAACGTGTCGGAGAACAGCTGCCGCCCGGTGTCCTGCATGACGAGCGCACACGCGGCCCGTCGCTGCCGTCGACTCGTCGCCTGTCCGTCCAGGGTGATCGTTCCGGAACTGGGAGCAGCCAGACCGCATAGCACGCGCACGAGAGTCGTTTTTCCGACGCCGTTCACTCCCGCGATACAGGTGATCTGCCCGGCAGGAAAGTCGGCGCTAAACCCTTCGAACACGGGAGTTTTCCCGTAGGAGAAACTCAGATCCCGGCAGGACAGGCGCACTCCCCCATCAGGCGAGGACTCATTCTCGGAGTCCCGCGAGGGCACCCAGGCCTCGGGAGGACCGGGATCCACGAGGGAACGCAGTCCGAGCGACTGTCGCTGCGCGTCATCCATCGCATAGAACTCCTCACCACTCCACGCACGCGTGACCTCTCCGTCCTCCATGAGGAGAACCTGGTCAGCAAGCCCCCGCAGGAAGTGGAGGCGGTGCTCGACGACGACGATCGTCATCCCCTGCTCTTTGAGAACTGTGAGAGCGCGACGCACGTCGGCGATAGCGTCGGGGTCCAGGTTCGAGGTCGGTTCGTCGGCGAGGAGGACCGGGGCACCCGACGACAGCGCGCAGGCGAGCGCCACCTTCTGGAGCTGCCCGCCCGATAAAGTCGACAGCTTACGGTCCATGAGATGGGTGATGCCTATGAGTTCGGCGGCGCGCTCACTGTTCTCGATCAGGGTTTCTCGGTCGCAACCGTAGTTTTCCCCGCAAAAGACCAGCTCCTCGGCGACGGTGTCGCAGAAAAACTGGGTGCGCGGATTCTGGAAGACGGATGAGCACAGGTGACCGACCTCGGTCAGGGGGACCTCGGCGAGGTCGCGACCATCAATCCGCACCGCGCCTTCCAGCTGCCCCGGAGTCATCTGTGGGACGAGGCCGGTCAGCGCCCGCATGAGCGTCGACTTCCCACAGCCGGAGGACCCGCACACGAGGGTGAGAGTGCCCGGACGGGCAGACACATCGACCCCACGTAGGGCCTCAACACGATCTCCCATCAGCTCACTGACGTAGGAGAACGACAGGGATTCAACATCAATCACGGCAGGACTCCCAGGTGTGCACAGATCTCGATGGCGATGACTCCGGCCACACACGCGAGGGCGACCACATCCCAGACGGTGGTGCGCAGACGCGTCAGCGAGGTGGGACGCGTGGGGCCACCCAGGCCTCGGACAACGCTCGAAGCAGCCAGGTCGTCGGCCACGCGCGCGATAGACGACAGCAGCGGGACCAGGAAACGCTCGGCGATCACGAGGGGGTGCCGTATGATGCCGCGAATCCCGAGGTCAACGCCACGCATCTCCATCGCCTCGCGGATGGCGACCGCCTCGGCACCCACCGTCGGGAGGACACGAAACGCGACAACGAGGGCATCGACGAAAACACGCGGCAAGTGAACGGCACACAGGGCTGCCTTCATCTGGCCAATTCTCGTCGTGCGGTACACGTAGAGGGCGATGCCGAATCCCGCGAAGAACCGCGCGAACCAGAATGCGATCGCACTGCACGTGCCAATCACAAGGACCACGCCTCGCGGCAACCCCATGCCCTCGAGCCACGCGACGAGGAGGGGCGAGCCGAGGCTCAACGCGTCGCAGACGAGGCACCCAAGCCCGGTACGTACCGCCGCCCGACCGCCAACCTCCCACGCGAGGGCGGCGACGGCGAGCACCTGCACAGCCAGCAGCGTGGATGTGGGGCTCGCGCGCATGACGAGCGCGTTGAAGACGAGGAGGGCCAGAAGTTTTGTACGCGGATCAAGCTTGCTCGTCGCCTCGTCTGGGGCGGCCTCGGCGAGCGAGATCTCAGGCAACGCCGGCCTTCGCGAAGTGCTTGCGCAGCAGGAAGCGTCCGATGAGTCCACCGATGCACGCGACGATCATTGCGACGACAACCCAACCGCCGATAACGGCGGGGCTAAAGAGCGCACGCATAGCATCCGCGTAGTCCTGGCCCATCTGGGACGCAACGTCCTCGTAATAGGGATCCGGAGCGAAGAAAATGGGGGCAAGCGGACCGATCATCCACAAGGAGAACAGCATGTATGCGGCGATGTTTCGAGGGGCACTGACGTAACCGCCACCCCGGGCGATGAGATCACCCAGGAAACCGAGGATCAGGGTAACCGGAATGGTCACCCACGCGTGCCCGGTCACGACCATCAGGAAGGCAACAACTCCGCCCGCGATCGTGAGCGTGCCGAACATACGCGAACGCACCAGCATCAGCATGACGACCGATCCGTTGAGCAGCAGTCCGACGATCCAACCGACGAACATGAACGCTGGCCCGAAGAAGCCCAGCATCCCCGAGCACCACATGAGGACGAAGTAGACGGCGGTAAAAGCACCGATCGTGACGGCCGAGCGTGCTTTTGTGACGCCCAACCCTGCAGCCTGAGGCATTTTGTAACCCTTTACGAATGTAGGTTTATAGAAGCGAATTAAGGGTACCCTATCCGCGACCTATATTGTGTGACCTACGTCCCTTAATCTGCGCATGCATGTGCCAGCGCACCGAACGCCAGTCCCCGCCACAAAAAAGCGGGTCCCCGCGCAGCGTGTGCTGCGCGGGGACCCGGACGCTTAATCAGCGAGCGAGGCTCACTTCTCGAGCAGGTCCTTGACCTTGGTGACATCCAGCGGGATGCCGGGACCCATCGTCGTCGCGACGGAACCCTTGATCAGGTAGCGGCCCTTGGCGGAGGTCGGCTTGAGACGCAGCACCTCATCCAGGACGGCGGCGTAGTTCTCGGTCAGCTGCTCGGCAGTGAAGGAGGCCTTGCCGACGATGAACGCCAGGTTGGCGTGCTTGTCGACGCGGAACTCAATACGACCGCCCTTGATCTCCTTGATGGCCTTCGCGACATCCATGGTCACGGTGCCCGTCTTGGGGTTCGGCATGAGGCCACGGGGGCCGAGAACGCGGCCGAGGCGGCCAACCTTGCCCATGAGGTCGGGGGTAGCAACGGCGACATCGAAGTCGGTGTAGCCCTTGGCAACCTTCTCGATGAGTTCGTCGCCACCGACCTCGTCGGCACCTGCGTCGATCGCTTCCTGAGCGCGCGGACCAACGGCGAAGACCAAGACCCGGGCGGTCTTGCCGGTGCCGTGCGGCAGGGAAACGGTGCCACGGACCATCTGGTCCGCCTTGCGGGGGTCGACACCGAGTCGGAAAACGACCTCAACGGTCGAATCGAACTTGGTGACGGTGGTCTCCTTGGCCAGCTTCATGGCCTCGAAGGGGGTGTACAGCACGTCCGCGTGGACCTTCTCGGCCGCTGCGCGGTAGCTCTTGGAGCGCTTGGTCATTCTGCTTCTTCTCCTTGCAGTCGTGGGTGTCGGGCAGCGCCTGCCCTACCACGGAGGTTAGTTGGTGTCAGTCCTCGACGGTGATGCCCATGGAGCGGGCGGTACCGGCGATGATCTTGGCGGCGGCATCAGCGTCGTTGGCGTTCAGGTCGGCCATCTTGGCCTCGCCGATCTCACGAGCCTGAGCCATGGTGATCGAACCAACCTTGGCGGTGTTCGGGGTGCCGGAACCCTTCTGGACGCCAGCAGCCTTCTTGATGAGCTCAGCGGCGGGCGGGGTCTTGAGGACGAACGTGAAGGTACGGTCCTCGTAGACGGTGATCTCAACGGGGATGATGCTTCCGCGCTGCGATTCGGTGGCCGCGTTGTACGCCTTGGTAAACTCGATGATGTTCACGCCGTGCTGGCCCAGTGCGGGGCCGACGGGGGGTGCGGGGGTGGCTGCACCGGCTGCGATCTGAAGCTTGATCAGGCCGGTGACCTTCTTCTTCTTTGCCATGAATGCGGGTCTTTCTACTGAAGTTCTGGCCGACGGGTGCCGACCAGGGCGGCGCGTCAGAGGCGGGCCTACTGGGTCTCAGTGGGCACAGTGCACCCAACGCACACGAATATGTATGATAACTCCAACCCGGGCCTATCCCCAAGTCCGGGTGGGTGACATCACTGCTCGAGCTTCTCCACCTGGTCGAAGCCGAGCTCGAGCGGGGTTTCGCGCTCGAAGATGGTGACGAGCACCTTGAGCTTCTGGGTTTCGGGCATGATCTCGGAGATCGTGGCCGACATAGTCTCGAAGGGGCCGTCGGTGACGGTGACGATCTCGCCGACCTCGAACTGGGTCTGGACGGCCTGAACGGGCGCGGGCTGATCCTTGGCGGCCTCGGCGGCTTCCTCGAGGACGTTGGGGGTCAGGAGCATGACAACCTCGTCGATCGAGAGCGGCACGGGGTTGTGCTGGTCGCCCACGAAGCCGGTGACGGCGGGGGTCTCCTTGACGACACGGTACGAGGCCTCGTTGAAGTCCATGCAGACGATCGCGTAGCCGGGGATGCGCACGTGGCGCACGCGCTTCTTCGCGTTGCCGCGGTACTCCATGACGTACTCGTCCGGGACCTCGACGGCGAAGATGTAGTCTTCCATGTTCTGCGTGGTGATGCGCTGCTCGAGGTTCGCCTTCACCTTGCGCTCGTGGCCGGAGTAGGTGTGGATGACGTACCAGTCGCCGGGGGACATGTAGAGCTTGCGGCGCAGCTTGGCGATCGCTTCCTCTTCGGACGAGGCCGGGGCCTCGTCGTCAGATTCGGTTTCCTTCTCGGCGACCTCCTCGGCCACCTCGTCAACGATTTCCTGGGCGGCTCCGTCTGCCAGCGCCTCGGCGGTCTCCTGCTGGACCTCTTCCTGGTGCTCCTCGAAGGCCTGTTCCTCGGTGTAGTTTTCGTCGCTCACGACGTATCCCTCCTGCAAATGGGGCCGGACCGTAGAAGAAACCCGCCTGCAGTGTCCTGCGGGCGGGTTCGTCGGTCTCAGCCGAAGATCAATGCACTTAGCTTACCGAATCCGAAGTCGAGTAGGCCAGCGAAAAGCATGATTGCGGCGACAAACACAACGACAACAACGAAGTATGTCCAGGTTTCCGATCCGGTCGGGTAGGTCACCTTCTTCATTTCATCGATGACCTGCTTGAAGAACAGGAAGATACCTGCGAAGAAACCGGGCTTCTTAGCCTTATCCTTAACGGCGACATCGCGCTTGCGAGTGGCGCTCGCCTTCGTACGGTCTCGGCGCAAGGATTCGACGTCCGAGGCTTTTTCTGTGGCCATGGGAATCCTCCTGCGAAAATGAAAGCCTTATCCGCAGGGCAGGCGGGACTCGAACCCACAACCGCCGGTTTTGGAGACCGGTGCGCTACCAATTGCGCCACTGCCCTACGCAGGAAAACCTGCCTGAGAAACATTAGTGGATGTGATGCGACTTTGTCCAACCGAGTTCCACCCCCAGTCCGCACAATCCCCGAAATTCCGGCCCAGGCCTCGTAAATGAGAGGTAGCCCACGCGCGCATTGCAGGGGTGTCAACCCGCTCAGGCGCATGACGTGGGACCATGGAGGGGTGACCAATACACCTCGCACCCGTGTCTCTGATCGTTTCAACGCCATCACGCCGTCCGCGACCCTGGCCGTGGACGCGAAGGCCAAGGCCCTCAAGGCCGCCGGCCGCCCGGTGATCGGCTTCGGTGCCGGCGAACCCGACTTCGCCACGCCCGACTACATTGTCGAGGCCGCCGTCAAGGCCGCGCGCAACCCCGCGATGCACCGCTACACGCCGGCAGCCGGCCTGCCCGCGCTGCGCGAAGCCATCGCCGCCAAGACCCTGCGTGACTCCGGTTACGAGGTCTCCCCCGCCGACATCGTCGTCACCAACGGCGGCAAGCAGGCCGTGTTCCAGGCCTTCGCTGCACTGCTGGGTCCCGGCGACGAAGCCATCCTGCCGACCCCCTACTGGACCACCTACCCCGAGGTCGTCAAGCTCGCAGGCGCGACCCCCGTCGAGGTATTCGCGGGTGCCGACCAGGACTACAAGGTGACCGTCGAGCAGCTCGAGGCCGCGCGCACCCCTCGCACGAAGGTGCTGCTCATGTGCTCACCGTCGAACCCGACGGGCAGCGTCTACACGCCCGAGGAGCTGACTGCCATCGGCCAGTGGGCGCTCGAGCACGGCATCTGGGTCATTTCCGACGAAATCTACGAGCACCTGCTGTATGAGAACGCGCAGACCGCGCACATCGTCAAGCTGGTGCCCGAACTCGCGAACCAGGCCGTCATCCTCAACGGCGTGGCCAAGACCTACGCAATGACCGGCTGGCGAGTGGGCTGGATGATCGGCCCCTCCGACGTCATCAAGGCTGCCCTGTCCTTCCAGTCGCACCTGACCTCCAACGTCAACAACATCGCCCAGGAGGCCGCGCGCGCCGCCGTCTCGGGTTCCCTGGATGCAGTGAACGAGATGCGCGTCGCCTTCGACCGTCGCCGCCGCACGATCGTCGACATGCTGCGCCACATCGACGGCTTCGACGTTCCCACGCCCAAGGGCGCATTCTACGTCTACCCCTCCGTCGAGCGCCTGCTGGGTCGCGAGATCCGCGGACGCGTCGCTAACACGTCGGGCGAACTCGCCGACCTGATCCTCGACGAGGTCGAGGTCGCGGCGGTTCCCGGCGAGGCCTTCGGCCCCTCCGGCTTCCTGCGCTTCTCCTACGCCCTGGCCGACGACGACCTCGTCGAGGGCATCACCCGCGTGCAGGAGCTCTTCGCCTGATGCACGTCTCGTTCGAACGGACAGCGCAGGAGGCCCCCCTCGGGACGGTCCTCCTCTCCCACGGGTACGCGGAGCACAGCGGGCGCTACGCCCACCTGCGCTCCGCGCTCACCCGCGCCGGCTACGACGTCGCCTACTACGACCACGCGGGCCACGGGACCTCTGAGGGTCCCCGCGCCCGCGTGGACGTGGGCGCGCTCATCCGTGATTTCGGCGACGCGCGACGGGCGGCCCTCGCGCACGCCCGCACGCCGGACCTGTTCCTGTTCGGGCACTCGATGGGCGGGCTCATCGCTGCTGCCTCGACCATCCTTGACCCGACGCGGCTGCGCGGCACGGTTCTGTCCGCGCCCGCGCTGCGTCCCCTCCCCCACGTCGCCCCTGCCCATGCCCGAATGCTGCTGCCTCTCGCGAGGCTGCGCCCCGGCCTCGTCGTGGCGAAGGGCGCGTCCGACATGGAGGTCTCTCCCCTGTCTCGCGACCCGCAGGTCCAGCGCGACTTCGACGCGGATCCGCTCACATACAAGGGTGGCGTGCCGATCCTGACGGGCGCAACCATGATCCTGCAGGGCGACGAAGTGCTGCGACGCGCCGACCGCCTCACCACGCCAACCCTGGTCATGCACGGCTCCGGCGACCTCCTGGCGGACCTGCGCGGATCACGCGACTTCGTGCGGGCCGCACGCGGTGCCCACCCCGACGCGGACGTGCATCTGCGCATCGTGGACGGCGCGTACCACGAGCTGCTCAACGAACCCGAGGGTCCGGGCCTAATCCGCGACATCATCATCTGGCTCGGGGAGCACTAGGCCGTGGACGCACCCGCTGTCCCCAACCTGACGGCACCGCGCCCCACGCCTGCGGGCAGGCGAAATCTCACGACCCTGCCCAAAGCTCACCTGCACCTGCACTTCACGGGAGCCATGCGCCCCGCCACCATGGTCGACATGGCGCGCGCCCAGGGTGTGCGCCTGCCCCCGCACCTGCTGCACATCGATGCCGCATCCATGCCAACCGACGGGCGCGGATGGTTCCGTTTCCAGCGCGCCTACGACTCCGCGCGTCACCTCGTGCGCTCCGAGGCCGCGATGCGCCGCCTGATCCGCGAGGCCGCCGAGGACGACGCCGCCGAGGGCTCGGTGCGCATGGAGATCCAGGCCGACCCCACGTCCTACGCGCCCTACGTTGGCGGCATCACCCCGGCCCTGGAGATCATCATCGACGAGGCCCGCTCCGCCTCGCGCGATACCGGCGTCGATATCGGGGTGATCGTCGCGGCGTCACGCATGAAGCACCCGTTGGATGCGCGCACGCTCGCGCGCCTGGCCGCGTCGTTTGCTGGGGATGGCCCGGGCGAGGTCGTCGGATTTGGCCTGTCGAACGACGAGCGCGTGGGCTCCACGGCGTCGTTTGCTCCGGCGTTCCGCATCGCGCGCCGCGCCGGGCTCGTGGGCGTTCCGCACGGCGGCGAGCTCCTGGGGCCGTCCTCCGTGCGCGAGGTCGTGTCCACGTTGGCCCCCGCGCGCCTCGGGCACGGGGTGCGCACCAGCGAGGACCCTGCGTTGCTGCGTGCCGTCGTGGATGCGGGCATTGCCCTGGAGGTATGCCCCACGTCGAACGTGCACCTGGGCGTGTACACGGATTTTTCGCAGATGCCGCTGCCGACGCTGCTGTCGGCCGGGGCTCGCATTGCCCTGGCTGCCGACGACCCACTGCTCTTCCGCTCGCGCCTGGTCGCCCAGTACGAGGTCGCGCGCGATGTGTTCGGTCTGTCCGACGAGGCCCTGGCATCGTTGGCGCGGTCTTCTATCGACGCGTCGCTGGCCTCGGCCTCGCGCAAGGCGGCGTGGAAGGCCGACATCGACGCGTGGTTGGCGACGGAGCCAGCGGCGTAGCACTGTCGCGGGGTGGCTGCGCTCAAAGTGCAGACCACCTCGACAAAAACGCCACAAAACAGGCATTTTGACCGAGGTGGTCTGCACTTTGGGCAAATTGCCGGTGAGGGCCATCCTCACCGGCACGCAGCATCGACTGCCGACACCACCTCAGCGGCCGACAGCTCGCACACGGATAGGTTATGAGCACGCGGATAGGTTATTAAGCTATCCGCAAGCGAATAACCTATCCGCGTGGCGGCAACCTATCCATATAGCGGCAACCAACCCACGGAACGGATCCACGAGCACAGGCTGCAGAGCCAACGCAGGCAACATCGAGGCCGCATGGCAATCCAGGAAGGGCCAAGCAACACGCAGATCCGGGCACCACATCAACACGCGCAGATTCTTCTCAACACCGCGAGGTTCTTGCCATAGTTCCCCACAGCCTCGCGCATAATTCCCCCACACCACTCAGCTAACACTTCATCCGTAAGCATCTGTGTCTACAATGCTTTCATGGTTGCCAATGTAGTTTTCCTCATCCTCGGTGCAGTTATCGGCATCGCTCTCGGCTATTTTTTTGCAACGTCGCGCAAGACCGTTACACCTGAAACAAACAACAGCGAGCTCATCACCCTCCGGCAGGATGCCGCCTCGTCACGGACACAAGTCGACGAGCTGACTCACCGCCTCGAAGATGCGGAGCACAGAGCAGCTGGACTCATTCAGTTCCAGACCCAAGCAGCAGCGGCACAGGCGCGGGCACAGCAACTGGAAGTCCAGCTTTCTAAGATGGAGTCGAGCGCGAAACAGAACTCCGATGTCTTAGAGATTCTGACACCCATTCGCCAACAGCTTGAGCAGATGCATGATCGAGTCGACTCGATGGAGCGACAGCGCGCCGAACAACATGGCAAGCTCTCCCAGCAACTTGAGGAAGCAGCGAAACGCGACGACGGCATCGCAACTGCCAACGCCGAACAGACAACGAGCATCATCAAGGCTCTCGTTCCAGTTCGAACCGAACTGGAAGAAATGCAGAAGCGCGTGCGTCTCATGGAACAGCAGCGCTCGGCTGAGCATGCAAATCTCACCGAACAGTTGAAAGCAACCGCTAAACGCGAAACTGAGCTGGCCCTTGCGGCGCAAAAGAGTACTGCTGGCACCGATTCTGTTCTTGGCCTCCTTAAGCCTGTTCAATCTCATCTCGAAAACCTTGGCAAACGCATCGATGAGATGGAACAACAGCGCGCACTTCAACACGGGGTCCTCGACACACGGCTCAAGCAAGCAGAGCAGCGCGAAGCAGAACTAGTACAGGCAACGAACTCCTTGACGGGAGCGTTGCGTTCACGGAGCGCCCGAGGCACATGGGGCGAAGTCGAGCTCGTCCGAGTTCTCGAAGCTGCAGGGATGTTAAACCATGTAGATTTCGCCCAACAACAGTCCATCGGGACGCTCGTGCAGGGAGGGATACGCCCAACCGGAACAGCCGGTGCCGACAATGACCGTAGCCGTCCCGACGTCACGATTTTCCTCCCAGGAGGTGGCTTCCTCGCAGTCGACTCGAAGACGCCAATGGATGCTTATCTTCGCGCTACAGATGTCGATGGCGTCGGGGAACAAGCTGATTCTGCGCGCAGATCATTCCTTGTCCAACACGCCAAAGCTCTCCGCAGTCACATCGACGATCTGCACAACCGTGACTATGCGGCAGCACTCGGCTCATCACCGGAGATCGTTGTGCTCTTTGTTCCGTCGGAAGCTGCTCTTTCCGCAGCATTAGAAAGCGATTCCTCACTCCTCGAGTACGCATTCCGCCAGGGAATAGCCCTAGCTTCACCCGTCACGCTCCTCGCTCTAGCCAGGACATGCGCGACCGCTTGGGCAAGGACAGCCATCAACGAGCAAGCTCACGAAGTGATCGAGTTTGGGAGCACACTGTACAAGCGCCTCGGGATCCTCGCGGAACACATCGACAAGCTTGGGAAGAACATTCAGAAGAGCGTTCAACTATACAATGGGGTCGCCAGCTCTCTCGAAAAGCGATTCCTCGTCCAGGCACGCCAAATTACCGCGCTTGCCGATTCATCGGACCGAAAACTAACTGTGACGGCCCTTGAATCCGAGAAGGCAATAGTGCGCCCGTTTTCCTCTCCCGAATTAACATCAACAGATGTTCCTGAGTCAAACTAACGATTGATAGCCCGATAGTGCACACGTGCACTATCATGGAAGCATGAGCCGGTTTCGTCGTGACGATGCACCGTCCCTCGTGCGTGCTGCACGTCAGGACGCGTCCCTCACGCAGGCCGAACTGGCGGGGATGACCGGGATGAGCCAGTCGACCCTCGCGCAGATCGAGTCCGGCAGGCGCGTAGTCTCCGCCGAACTGCTCGAACGCATTCTCCGCGCCGCCGACTACCGTCCTTCCGTGCCGCTCGCCCGTTACGCGTCCTCGATCAGCAGCTACGCCCAGGAACGAGGCCTGGGTTCCCTCCGCGTCTTCGGTTCGGTTGCCCGGGGCACGGACGGATTCGAGTCGGACATTGACCTCATTGGCACGCCCACCCGAGACCTTTCGCTGTTCGAGTTGGCGGACATTGCCTCGTTCACGAGTGAACTCACCGGCTTCCCGACGGAGGTTCACGCAGATACGCACGTACCCGAAGCGCTACGAGCAGCCATTGACGAGGCCGTAGCGCTATGAGTGAGTCTGTTTCCTTCACCCCTCGGCCGCGAGTGACACGGAGGCACGCGCCCAGTTTCGACGCCGATAACTTCCTGCGTGAACTCGACGTCATCGCCCATCGCGTCGAACGGGTTGCCGCTGTCCCCGTCGAGGCCTTCAGCGCCGACTGCCCGGAGTACGACTCCGCTTGCATGGTGATCATCCGGCTAGCCGCGTTCCTCGAGCGAGAGGAGTATGCACCTTACATGGACGCTCTAACCTCCTCCGAGAAGCGCGCCTTGCGAACAACTCGCAACATCGCGGCGCACTCGGGGTACCAAAGCATGGACGACCAGCTCCTGTGGACGGCCGTCACTCGCAACGTGCCCGACATGATCGTGCGTCTGCGCGCCGCAGCCTCACGCGGATAGGAACCGCGCTTACGGATAGGTTATTAAGCTATCCGCAAGCGAATAACCTGTCCGTGTGGTGGCAACCTATCCATATAGCGGCAACCAACCCACGGAACGGATCCGCGAGCGCAAGCCGCAGAGCCAACGCAGGCAACATCAAGGCGGCATGCCGATCCACGGATAAGCCAAGCAACACGCAGATCCGGGCACCACATCAACACGCGCAGATTCTTCTCAACAGCCACAGGGTCCGGCAGAGTCCCCCACAATGTCGCGTGCAATTCTCCCACACTTTTTCAAACTTTGAATCCAAAACGTTGATGTTCTGCGGTTTTCGGGGTGTATTCCAGGACATGACCGGGGAATTGCGTGCGAAACTTATGGAGGTCTCTCCGGTTCGAGTCTGGGCCGGGGAGCGAAACACGTGAATGACGTACGAACTTTGTGGAGACTCCCAGCGGGCTTTACCGGGGCACCAACGCGGTCGCTGGTCGGTCGCCTACAGCAGCATGCGCCCAAAACGCAGACCACCTCGACGAAAACCACCAAAAACAGCCATTATGGCCGAGGTGGTCTGCACTTTGGGACATCGATGAATTCTAGGTGCCAACTGCCCTCATACACCGTCACCCGCACACACTCCACCGCTCCATCTGCCCCAACCGCCACCGTGCACCTGTGTGCTGAGCTGCTATCACCGCTCAGCTGTGGCGCATGAAATGAGTGTGGAGGCCAGGCGGTAGACCTGCGAAACCTTCTTGGTCTCCAGGCTCCAAGTCCTCAGCTCGGCCACGACCAGCTCCGGATGCTTCTTGCTGATGTCCCGCAACGCGTTTCCCACAGACTTGCGGACATATTCGCTTGCATCGCTACGAAGCTTCGACAACCTCGCAATAGCATCGCCCGGATGGTCCCGAAAGTAGGGGCGTCTCGTCCAGATCCTCAAGCCTTCCGTGACGGCCCTGCGCACGTTGGGGCGCGGGTCGCTCAGCCACTCGTCGATGACGGGAAGCGCCGCCTCGTAGCCCCTGACAGCACAGAAATCGTCGAAGGCCTTCGCGAGGACCTCTTGTACTCTCCAATTGGAGTCCGCGGATACATCGTCCCGAAGAAAAGAGAGAACATCCGACTCCTGCGATAGATGCCCCAGCAGGAAAACCGCGTACATGCGCACCTGGTAGACCTCGGAGCGGTACGCAAGGAATGCCACGCGCCGAGCCTGTTCAGGGTCGAAGGAAGCGTAGTCTGAGCGGGCACGACGCTGCTCGCGCAAGAACCCTCGCTCGATGGCGGAAAACTCTCGTTCGAGGCCCTCCACGTACTCCTTCACGGCCGCCTCCTCCACCCGCTCAGCGCAAGGCGCGCCCGCTACCAGGTGATGCCGACCGTCACCGGCTCGGGAACCAGGGTGACGCCAAACGCATCATAAACACGCTCACGCACCGCGCGGGCCAGTGCCTCGATGTCGGCACCCGTCGCGTTCCCGCGGTTCGTCAGGGCCAGCACGTGCTTGGTGGACAGGGACGCGCGCGGCGGGTCCCCGGCCTCGGGCAGGTGGAAGCCCTTGCCACAGCCCGCGTGGTCGATGAGCCAGGCGGCGCTGGTCTTGACCAGGCCCTCCCCTGCCCTAAAGCGAGGCGCTCCCTCGGGCAGGGCGGCAGCGGACTCGGACAGGATCGGGTTCGTGAAGAATGAACCGGCGCTCCACGTGTCGTGGTCGGCAGGGTCGAGGACCATGCCCTTGCCGCGGCGCAGATCCAGGACAGTGGAGCGGACCAGGGAGGCGTCGGCACGCGACCCGGCCTCGACGCCGAGGCGGCGAGCCAGCTCGGAATACATGACGGGGGCGCTCAACGGCGAGCGCTCAAGGCGGAAGTCCACGGAGAGGACCACCCAGCGGCCGGTCGGACCCCACGGGCGGTCGTGCAGGCCGAGCTGACCGACGCTGCGCTTGATCGCGGAGGAACGGTACGCGAAGCCCAGCTCCGCGGGTACCAGGCGCACGACGTCACCCGTCAGGCGGTCGTAGGCCTCTACCGAGGAGATAATTTCGGCGACCTCGTGGCCGTAGGCACCCACGTTCTGCACGGGGGACGCGCCGACGGTCCCGGGGATGCCGGAGAGGGCCTCGACGCCGGACAGTCCTTGAGACAGCGTCCAAGAGACGAACTCGTCCCAGACCGTGCCTGCGCCGGCGCGCACGAGCACCGACCCGGAAGGACTCTCATCGATGATGGAGGCGAGCTCCCCGAACGGCTGCACGTCCACGACCGTGCCTTCGAAGGGCGCGTCGGAGGCCAGCAGGTTCGATCCGCCGCCCACGACGAGCAGCGGGCCGCCCGAGGCGTCGGCCGCGCGAACGGCCTCCAGCAGGGAGTCGGTCGTAGAAACGCGCACGTACTCGGCCATGGGCCCACCCACGCGCAGGGTCGTCAGATCAGCAAGGGTCGTCAGATCAGCAAGGGTCGTCAGATCAGCAAGGGTCGTCATGCCCCTAAGCCTAGTCGCACGGCACGCGTTCGGCCTAACCCCGGCAGGCCTCGGCCCCGTGAGCGCCGGGTGGTACGCACCGGCACGAGGCCGTGGTAAGCCTGCGATCCGGCGCACGCAGCGGTGGGCGGACTGAGGCACGAGGCCGTGGCAAGTTTCTCCGTTTTCCGAGCGTTCACCGGAGGGCACGGTGACGAGTTCAGGGAATAGTGATGACGATCTTGCCGCGCACGTGGCCGCCCATCAGCTCGGTGTAGGCGGCACGCACCTGTTCCACGTCGAACGGGTAGGTGCCCGCGATAGCCAGGTTCACCGTGCCGCGGTCAATGAGTCCCGCAACTGTTGCAATGTCAGCGATCTTTCCGTCGCGTCCGCCTGTAAAGCGCGCGCGACGCAGGGCGATCGCGGGAGTTGGAACGAGAGTGCCCACGCGCTCTCCCGGGACGCCGAGGCGGTGGGCCAGTGACGCGTAGCCACCGAAGCAGTCGATAAAGGCTGTGACGGGTGAAGGGGCTGCGTCCCGGATCTGCTGTTCGAGGCTTTCGCCGTAGGACACGGGGATCGCGCCGAGGGAACGCAGGTAGTCGGCGTTCGAGGGACTGGCGATACCGATGACGGTCGCACCTCGGGCGAGTGCGAGCTGTGTGACGAGGCCTCCCACTCCCCCGGCGGCTGCGGCGACCACGATGACGTCGCCCGCCTCGCCCTTCACGCTGCGCATGGCACCCATCGCGGTCTGTGCGGCAACACCCAGGCCTCCGGCGACGTCGAAGCTGACGGAGGCGGGTTTGGGGACAACGTTCGTTGCCGAGGTGAGTACGTCCGTCGCGAGTGCCCCGTATTCCCGAGCGGACCAGGGAGCGGCGCGCAGGAGGCCGATAACCTCGTCGCCCACGCACACGTTGCTCACTGACGGGCCGACGGCGGTCACGACACCGGCGAAGTCCTGTCCGACGCCTCGCAGCGGGCGTTCCTTGCCGCGAGCGAACCATCGGCTGGGGTGAACGATGGTGCGGATGACTTCGAGGGGCCTCGTCAATCCGCCGAAGAGCTTGTAGTCGACGGGGTTGATGCCGGCGGCCCGCACGCTCACGAGCACCTGTCCCTCAGCGGGTGCGGGGAGCGACACTGAGCCTTCCTCAAGGACCTCGACGCCCCCGAAACGGCGGTATCCGATCATTCGTGCCATGATTTCTTCTCTCTTCGAAGCGACACTGAGCGCCACATCACAGGCGTTCCTGCGCACCAGGATACGCCCGTAGAGTCGCCGAAGGAAGACGCAGGACAAGAGATGGATACGCTGCCTGTCTAGTCGTCCAACGCGATATCCGTGCGCGTCCTGCCGCGCTGGTCCGGCACCTGCCCGGCCAGCACGATCGCGAGGAGGACGGGCAGAGCCACGAATGCGAGCGCCCTGTGGTAGCCGATGTGGTCGGCGATGATACCCAGGAGGGGCGGGCCGATGAGGGCCGCGCCGTAGTTGACGGTGGACAGGACGGAGACGCGCGCGGGCGTCATGACAGGGTCGGTGGACAGTGCGGAGATACCCAGCGGGAAGCCGAGGGATGCCCCGATGCCCCACAGGGCGACGCCCGCAACCGCCAGCGTGTAGTGGGGGGCGAACGCCACGAGCAGCAGGCCGACAACCGCTCCGGAGAAGGTGATGCGCAGCAGCGCGGGTGCCCCCAGGCGCGCTTCGAGGCGCGGGGACGCGAAGCGCACAATCGTCATCATGAGGAGGAAAAACGCGAAGGCCGCGGACGCCGCAGCCGTCGAGAAGCCATAGCCGTCGACCATGGACAGGTTGAGCCAGTCGTTCGCCGCGCCCTCCACGAGGCCGGCGCTCATGACCATGAGGGCGATGAGGACGGTCTGCTTTTCGCGCCACGCGACGCGGGTGAGTCCCCTCGTTGTCTTCGACGAGGCCTCCTCCCCCTCGCCGTTGTCCGTATCCTTCACGGGGGTGATGGAGGCAACTTCCTCCTTGGTCAGGTAGAAGCCGACGGCGGTGCCGCAGGCGATCAGTTCAAGAGCGGCAAGGCCGAAGAGGTGGACGCCTAGGGGTACTCCCAGCTGTGAGGCGAGCGCACCGAGGAGGGCACCGCTGAGCATGCCGACGGCGTACATCGCCTGGATGATGGGGACGACCGTACGGCGCACGGCCGCCTGAACGAGGCCAGCCTCGATATTCATCGTCGCGCCCCACAGGCCGTTGCCTGCGGCAAGCAGGACGAGGCCGAGGGTCGCCAGTGGGATCGACGCGTGAAGCGCTCCCACACCCGCGCACGAGACGCCGATCGCCCAGATTGACACGCCGATGCGTCCCGAGGCTCGAGCGCCGATTGCCGTAACGAGCGGACCGGAAGACGGCAGAGTCACGAGGGAACCGAGCGAGGCGATGAGCAGCATCGTGCCAATCATCGCAGGGGTCAGGCTGAGGGCGTCGCGCACGTCAGGCAGGCGTGAGAGCCAGGCGGAGGTGCCAAAACCGAGGCATGCGCAGACGAAACCGGTGGCACGAAGGGCAGCGTGAGAGCGGGCGTGGGGAACAGACATGCTGGGTAATATACGCTCACGTCACGGCGTATAAAACTGCGCGCGGTCGGATGTTCATCACCCGCCCGCGCGCTGCGTCGCAACGACAACAGGTCAGCCTTCCACGGCCGCCTTAAACCACGTCGTGATGGACGTGGGGTGTGTGATCGCGGTGCCAACGATGACGGCAAATGCACCGGCCTCGATGGCCGCGGCGGCCTGCTCGGGCGTGTGGACGCGGCCCTCGCAGATCACGGGGACGTCCGGGAACGCGGCGACGACCTCGCGCAGCAGTTCCAGGTCGGGTCCGTCAGTCTTGACGCGGTCGCCCGTGTATCCGGCCAGGGTCGTGGACACGATGTCCACTCCAGCGTCGACGGCGCGCTGGGCGTCCTCGAAGGAACCGCAGTCGGCCATGACGAGGGTGCCGTCCTCGCGCAGGGCCTTCACGGTCTCGGCGAAGCTCAGGCCATCGAGGCGCGGGCGGCCCGTCGCGTCCAGGGCGACGATGTCGGAGCCGGCCATGACGCAGGCGCGGGCGTGGCGCAGCGAGGGGGTGATGTACACGCCCTCGTGGCCTTCCTTCCACAGGCCGATCACGGGCACGTCGACGCGTCCCTTGATCGCGGAAATGTCGGACAGGCCCTGGCAGCGGATGGCGGCGGCGCCACCGATCTCGGCGGCGCGGGCGATCTGCGCCATCGTCTCGGGGTGGCGCATGGGCTCGCCCGGGTACGCCTGGACGGAGACGATGAGCTTGCCCTTCAGGTTTGCAATGAGCGGGTGCATGGTGAACTCCTATGCGTGCAGGAAGAAGGAAACGGCTCCGAGCAGCGGCGCGTCGCCGCCGAGGGAACCAACGAGGATGGGGGTGTCGGCGACGGGCGTCATCGCGGAGGCCGCGAAGCCTTCGCGCAGGGCGTCCCACCAGATGTCCCCGGAGCGGGTCATGGACCCGGAGAGGATGACGACGGCCGGGTCCACGCAGTTGACCAACGAGGCCGTGGCCTCGCCGAGCGCGTACGCGGAGCGGGAGAAGCAGTCGGCCGCGAGGGTGTTACCGGATTCGGCTAACTCTTGCAGGGCGCGTCCGCCGTCCACCTCGGGGTCGGACTCGCCGCGCAGCGAGTCGTACCAGGCTGTAATCCCCGATCCCGAGCAGAAGGACTCGATGTGACCCTTGCGACCGCACGAGCACGTCATGTCGGGGGCGAAGTGGTGGTGGATGTGGCCGACGTGTCCGGCGATGCCGCGCGAACCGAAGGCGACGCGGCCATCGTCGACGAGGGCACCGCCGAGGCCGGTACCCACGGCGATGGACAGGACGATGCGGTAAGGCTGACCCGCACCGAGCGTGGCTTCGCCCAAACCGTGGGCGTGCACGTCGTTGAGGACGCGCACGCGCAGCCCGGTCGCTGCCTCAAGCTGAGCGCCGAGGCGGGTGCCTCCCCAGCCGGGCATAGTGCCCGTCGCGGAGACAATGTCGCCGGTTGCGGGGTTGACGACGCCGGCGCTGGCGACGGCGACACCGCTCACGGACGGGTGCGAGGCGACCAGGGACGAAGCGAGCTCACAGATGCGCGCCGCCACGTCCGCTCCGCCGCGCATCGCGTCGGTGGGGATCGATCCGCGCTCGGTGACCTCGTACGTGTCACCAGCTTCGACGATGCCCCACCCGACCTTGGTGCCACCGATGTCGAGGGCAAGGAGCGTAGTCATGAGGATCCTTACGGTCAGTGGGTAGAAAGAATCGACGAGGCCGGGGAGGGCCACGCCCGAGGGCGCGGCATGTACGGAAGGGGAAGGCCCCGGCCTCGTCGACGTATCAGGAGAGCAGGTCGACCGAGCGCAGCACGGACGCAACGTGCTCCATATTGTCACCCTCGATGGCGGCGACAGGGCGCGGCATCTCGGGCGATTCGAAGACGCCGAGCAGGTACAGGGCGGCCTTGAAGGCACCAACGCCGGCACCGAAGCCCTGAACGCCCTTCACCTGGACGATGCGCATGAGGTCCGCGAGGCGGTCCTGCTCGGTGCGCACGGCCTCCCAGTCGCGGCGCTCGTAGGCCTGCCACTGACGCACGTAGCCCTCGGGGTCCACGTTGGCCAGGCCGGGCACACTGCCGTCCGCACCCGACATGTAGGCACCGTCGACGACGACCTCGTGGCCGGTGAGAAGCTGGAGCGGGTGGCCGGCAGCCTCGTTCGCGCGGCACAGCCAGCGGAAGGACACGTCATCTCCGGAGGAGTCCTTGACACCGTCGATGATGCCGTCACGACCCAGGCGCATGAGCAGGTCGGGCGACAGCTTCGTGTGCACGCACACGGGGATGTCGTAGGCCCAGATCTCCAGGTCGGTGTTCTCCTTGAGGATGCGGAAGTGCTTCTCGACCTCGGTTTCGCCGCCCAGGGCGTAGAACGGGGCGGTCGCGACGACGCCGGTGGCACCGCCGATCTCTTCCACGACCTTGATGTTTTCCAGGACGCGCTCGGTCTCGGTGTCGATGACGCCGACCAGGAGCGGGATACGGCCGTCGACGATGCGCACGGCTTCACGCTGGATCTGTGCACGACGCTCGGTCGTCGAGAAGGCGACCTCACCGGTAGAGCCGGAGACGAACAGGCCGTCGAGGCCAGCCTCGATCATGCGGTTGATGTGGCGTTCGAGCGAAGGGACGTCGAGTTCGCCGTCCTTGAGCGGGACGGCCAGGGGCGGGACAACGCCACGGATTGTCGAAGACATACTTAGTTTTCTCCTTCGAGGGTGGGGTGCAGGAGCGAGGGCGCGGCGCCCAGGAGCTTGCGGGTGTAGGGGTCCTTGGGGTCGGCGAGCAGCTGTGCTGCCGGCCCTTCTTCGACGACCTTGCCGCCGTTCATCACGGCGATCCGGTCAGAGACGTATCGCACGGTCTGGATGTCGTGCGAGATGAAGACCATCGCCAGACCCAGGTCCCTCTTGAGGTCCGTGAGCAGGTTCAGGATCTGTGCGCGCACCGACACGTCGAGCGCGGAGGTGGGCTCGTCCGCGATGATCGCATCGGGGCCGATGGACAAGGCGCGGGCGATGGCGACGCGCTGGCGCTGGCCGCCCGAGAGCTGTCCGGGGAGCGCGTCGAGGGCGCTGGAGGGCAGGCCAACCAGCGAGATTAGCTCTTTCACGCGCTTGGCTCGCGAGGCCTCGTCCCCAATGCCGTGCACCCGCAGCGGGTCAGCGAGCTGATCCGCGACGTGCATACGGGGGTTGAGGGCGGTCGCCGGGTCCTGGAAGACCACGGAGACGACACGTCCGATGCGACGACGCGCGTCGGCACCACGCTTCGTGACTTCCTCGCCGTTAAAGAACACCTGGCCCTTCGTCGGCATCTGCAGGCCACACATGACGTTCGCGGTCGTGGACTTGCCACAGCCGGACTCGCCGACGATGCCGAGCGTCTGTCCGCGCTCGATGCGCATGTTGACGCCACGCACCGCGTAGACCTTGTTGGGCTTGAACAGGGAGCCGGTACGCGAGGTGAAGGTCACCTCGACGTTCTTCAGTTCGATGATCGGAGCTTCGGATGTGGCGATCATCGTCTCGGTTTCGACAATCAGAGTTTCGGGGCTCATCGCGCCTCCTCCTGACCTTCTTCGATGATGATGGTCTCGCTCGCCACGAGAACCTCGTCGCGGGGCGGCAGAGCCGCGTACACGTGCTCGGGACCGACCTCGGTGAGGACCGGGCGGATGTCCAGTCCGTAATCGGGGTGCGAGGACCGCGGTGCGAAACGGTCACCCACTGGGAAGTCGCGAGGCGAGGGCACCGTGCCGGGGACCTGGTGGAGGCGGCCGGAGCCGGACTCGATCGAGAGGACGGCGCCCAGCAGGCCGCGCGTGTACTCGTGGGTCGGGTGCGTGAGCAGTTCCTTGGTGGGGGCCTGCTCGATGACCTGGCCGGCGTACATGACGGTGATGTGGTGTGCCACCTCGGCGACGAGCGCCAGGTCGTGGGACACGAAGATCATGGCGAAGCCGAGCTTCTCACGCAGCTCGTTGAGCAGTGCGATGACCTGCTTCTGGACGGTGACGTCCAGGGCGGTGGTCGGCTCGTCGGCGATGATGAGCTTCGGGTCGCGCGTCAGGGCCATAGCAATCAGGACGCGCTGGCGCTGGCCGCCCGACAGTTCGTGCGGGTAGGACTCGAGCGTACGCTTGGGATCCAGGCCCACGAGCTCGAGGAGTTCCTCGGCGCTGCGCGTGCCACCGCGGCTGGTCAGCTGCTTCATCTGAGTCCTGATCAGCATGGCGGGGTTCAGGGACGACAGGGCGTCCTGGTAGATCATCGCCATCTCATGACCGAGCAGCGCGCGGCGCTCCTCGGCGGACTTCTCCAGTAGGTTCTCGCCCTCGTAGAGGATTTCGCCCGTGATCTGCGCCTTGGGGTCGATGAGACCCATGATGGTCAGGGCCGTGATCGACTTGCCGCAGCCGGACTCACCGACGAGGCCCATGGTCTCGCCCGGGCGCACCTTGAAGGAGACGTGGTCGACGACGTTGACGTCGCCGTGGCGCTCGAACTTGATGCACAGGTCCTTGACTTCCAGCAGCGGCGTTGCCTCGAAGGACGCCTCGAAGCGGTCGGTGCGCTTTTCTTCAACGGCCTCAAGGTCGTCCAGGCGAGCCTGGAGGGACTCGGCCTGCTCGGCGTAGGCACGGCGCGGGTCGAGGAGGAGCTTGTCGGCCTCGCGGTCGGAATCCTTATCGACCTGGGCGACCGCAGCCGAAGCGGGCGCGGCGACCATGGCGTCAGTGATGCCCTCGGAGAGGATATTCAGGCACAGGACCGTGATCATGATGAACAGGCCGGAGAAGAAGGCCGTCCACCACTTACCCAGGAGGACCGACAGGTTCGACGAGGCCTCGGACAGGACGTTGCCCCACGTGGCCACCGTGGTCGCCTGGAGGCCCGACCCGATGAAGGTCAGGGAGGCCTCGAGAATGATCGCGTCGGCGACAAGGACGGTCGCGAAGACCAGGACCGGGGCTGCCGTGTTGCGCATGACGTGCTTGACCAGGATCCACGGGGCGCGGGCACCCGAGACGATCACGGCACGGACGTAGTCCTCACCGTAGGCGGCCATGACGTTCGCGCGGACGATGCGCGACAGCTGCGGAATGTAGACGAAGGCGATCGAGCAGATAATGACGACCACCAGGCCCCACGTGTTACCCGACTTGGACAGCGTGCGGCCGAAGACCAAGACGGAGACGGCCGCCATAGCGATACCGGGCACCGCCATGATGATGTCCATGAGACGCATGATGGCTTCGGAGAAGCTCTTGCGGACGACCGCCGCAACCGAGCCGATGATCGCGCCGAAGAACAGTGCGATCAGGGTCGAGCACAGGCCGATCAGCAGGGAGAAACGACCGCCGTACAGAACGCGAGCGAAGATGTCACGGCCGACGTGATCAGTTCCGAACAGGTGCTCGCCGGAGGGGGCACTCCACTTGTCGAAGATCTGGTCGGGGCCATAGGGGGAAACGAAGGGCGAGAGGACCGACATGAGCACGACGAGGGCAAGGATGCCCATCGCGATCTTCGATCCCAGGGACATCGCGCCGATGCGCGAGAAGCGCGCGCTCGTCGCGGTGACCTTGTTGAGCTTTTCTTTCTGGTTCATGCCTCACACCGACCTAATACGCGGATTGATGAGCAGGTAGAGCATGTCGACGATGATGTTGACGACGATGAAGGCGATCGCGACGACGAGCGCGCCGCCCTGCACCAGCGTCACCCAGTTTTCCTGAATGCCCTTGAGCAGGACTGCCTTACCCATGCCATCGACGGAGAAGATGATTTCAATGACGACGGCACCACCCATCAGGTAGCCGATGCGCAGGCCAAGGACGGTCACGGGGGTGATGAGCGCGTTGCGCAGGACGTTGCGGGCCACGACGATGCGCTTGGGGATGCCCGCGCCGATGGCGGTGCGGACGTAATCGCGGTCCAGTTCCTCCACCATCGAGGTACGTACAACGCGCGTCATCTGACCGATGACGGGGACGGCGAGGGCAATGGCGGGAAGCAGCATACGCAGGAACCAGCCGCCCGGATCAACGGTAAACGCGGGCAGAGGGCCGGACACGGGGAGCTTGCCGACGAATCCGAGGACCAGCAGCGCTGCCAGCCAGAAGGACGGGGTACCGATGCCGATCACCGAGAAGATGCGGATGACCTGGTCGGGCCAGCGATCACGGTACAGGGCGGCGAGGACGCCGAGGGGGAAGGAGATAAGGACGGCAAAGAGCAGACCGAGGAAGGTCAGCTGCAGGGTGATCGGGAGCGCCTTCGCGACCAGATCAGTCACGTGGTTAGACGTGCCCACACCGTAGGTGCCGAGGTCGCCGTGGAGCATGTTCCACAGGTAGCGGCCGTACTGAACGAGGAAGGGGTCGTTGAGACCGTGCTGAACACGGTACTCTTCGAGGGCTTCGGGAGTCGCCGTCTCACCCAGTGCCGAGTAGGCCGGGTCGATAGGAGACAGCGACATGATGAAGAAGACGAGGAAGGACACGCCGACCACCATGATCGGCAGGGCCAC
>ERZ1699260.29-NODE-29-length-60317-cov-5.819588_pt1 | contig 60317 bp, 49 predicted proteins | sample MGYA00581519_ERZ1699260 | MGnify/ENA primary metagenome ERZ1699260 (study PRJEB42319, sample SAMD00040324) | human oral metagenome | material: saliva | host: Homo sapiens | study: EMG produced TPA metagenomics assembly of PRJDB4115 data set (Metgenomic analysis of... | reverse complement strand
TTACCTGAGCAGAAGCGCCCGGATAAGTAGCGCGCAAAGTAATGGTCGGTGCAGCAACGGACGGATATTGGGAAATCGGCAGTTTTTGAATGCCGAAAATACCCGCTGCGATGATAAAAATCGCAATAACCCATGCAAAGATGGGGCGGTCAATAAAAAACTTAGACATTCACGCGTTCCTTATTTGGCTTCAGATGCAGCTTTAGCTTCAGGCTTGGCCTCGGATGCAGCCTGGCCGTCTGAAACTGCCGGTGTTGCTGCCGTAGCACTTGCAGGCGGCGTCCATTCTTTCGGCGTTACCTGTTTAGCACCCGACATAGCGGCAATGCTGATGCCTTCAACAATCACTTTGTCGCCGTCTTTCAGGCCGTCTGTAATCACCCAATTGGTACCTTGCTGTTGGGCAATGGTCACGACACGCGCTTCCATTTCGCTCTTGTCATTCACCACCATCACCATATCTTGCGAACCGCGGGTAACTGCTTGTTGCGGCACTACAAATGCATTATCCACTGCCACTTGCTCCATCAACACGCGCACATACAAGCCCGGCATCAAGATATTTCTGTCATTAGGAATGGCGGCGCGCAAGGTAATTTGACCGGTCGTTTCGTTGACAGTCGGATCTGCAAACAGCAGACGGCCTTTTTCAGGGTAAACCGTACCGTCGTCAAATTTGATATCCACTGCAATCGCGCCGTTTGCCGCCAACAATTTGCCTTCGGCAACCTGTTGACGCAGTTTCATGACCTCACTCGCAGATTGGGTAACGTTGACATACATCGGATTGGTTTGTTGGATGGTTGCCAAAACAGTGGTATCGCCGGAATTCAGCAGCGTACCTTCAGAAACTTTAGATTGGCCGATGAAGCCGGAAATCGGCGCAGTAATGCGGGAGCGGTTCAGGCTGATACCGGCAGATTTGATGGCTGCTTGTGCAGATTTGACGCCTGCCTCTGCTGAACGCTTGGCCGTTACGGCCGCATCATATTCTTGTTGGCTGATGGCATCGGCGGCAACCAGCGGTTTGTAGCGGGCTAAGTCGGCATTCGCTTTGGCCAAAGTAGCTTGCGCACTCGCCAACTGGGCGCGTGCGCTTTCTAAGTTTGCTTCATAAGATGAGCTGTCGATTTGATATAAAGGCTGACCGGCTTGCACATAGCTGCCCTCTTGGAACAGACGTTTTTGCAGAATACCGCCGACTTGGGCGCGAACTTCGGCAGTACGCAATGATTCCAGACGGCCTGGCAATTCAGTCGTCAATGCAACGGTTTCCGGATGCACGGTAACCACGCGGACTTCAGGCGCAGGTTGTTTTTGCCGTTGCTGACTGCCTTGCGCCTGTTGGCCGGCTGCTTTTTCATCGCCTTTGCCGCAAGCGGAAAGCGCCAACGCAGTAGCTGCTGCAATTGCCGCGACACGCATCATTTTAGAAGCATAAAGAGCCATAATTTTCCTATCTCTATGATAAATAAGGGTTTGACTAATTAAAAATTGATTACTTTAATCTCATATTTCACAAACAGAAATTGCCTGCTTTTATGAAAAACAGGCTGATTATATAGTGTTGAGAAACACTATCAAGTATTGAATTGAATTATACATACATTCTTGCATGTTCAGAAGTAATTTTTTATAATCCGAACCATAAATTCACATTTCCTACAAAACAACTATGAGAAGAACCAAAATCGAAGCCTTAAAAACCAAAGAATCTCTCATGCTTGCCGCATTGGATACGTTTTATCAGAAAGGCATTGCCCGCACCTCGCTCAACGAAATCGCCCAAGCCGCAGGCGTAACGCGCGGCGCGCTGTATTGGCATTTCAAAAACAAAGAAGATTTGTTTGACGCCTTGTTTCAACGGATTTGCGACGACATCGAAAGCTGCATGAAAGAAGACTCGAACAATAATAACGAACAGGCTTGGCCAAGCTTCCGACTGACCCTGATCCGCTTCTTCGAGCGCCTGCAACACAACGATCTTCACTACAAATTCCACAGCATTTTATTTCTAAAATGCGAACACACCGAGCAAAACGAGGCAGTCATTGCCATCGCTAAAAAACACCAATCATTATGGCGTGAAAAAATCGTTGCCGTCCTGACCGACGCAATACAACAAAAAGCGTTGGCGGATAACTTAGACATCGACATGGCGGTCATCTTCATCAAGTCTTCATTAGACAGCTTGATTTGGCGTTGGCTCTCTTCCGAGCAAGGATTCGATTTGGCACAAACCGCCCCCCGCATGATTGAAATCATCATTGATACACTGGAAAACCATCCGCAATTAAGAAAACAATCCTAAACATTAAAACTAAAGGCCGTCTGAAACATTAAAAGTTTCAGACGGCCTTTTGGTTCAAATCTAATTAACGTGTTACCGGTTTGTAACGGATACGTTTCGGTTTCGCGCCCTCTTCGCCCAAACGGCGTTTCTTATCGGCTTCATATTCCTGATAGTTGCCGTCGAAGAACACCCATTTCGAATCGCCTTCGCACGCCAAGATATGCGTGGCGATGCGGTCGAGGAACCAACGGTCGTGCGAAATCACCATTACGCTGCCGGCAAATTCCAGCAATGCGTCTTCCAGCGCGCGCAGGGTTTCCACGTCGAGGTCGTTAGACGGTTCGTCCAGCAGCAACACATTACCGCCGCTCAATAAGGTTTTCGCCAAGTGCAAACGTCCGCGTTCGCCGCCTGACAATTGACCTGCGATTTTGCTTTGGTCGCTGCCTTTGAAGTTGAAGCGTCCCAAATATTGGCGGGCGGGAATTTCGAACTGTCCGACCTGCAAAATGTCGCGGCCTTCGGCGATGTTGTCGAACACGGTTTTGTCGTTTTGCAAACCTTCGCGGCTTTGGTCAATCAGGCTCATTTTCACGGTTTGGCCGATTTTCACTTCGCCGGAATCAGGCTGCTCTTTGCCCGCAATCATTTTGAACAGCGTCGATTTACCCGCGCCGTTCGGGCCGATGATGCCGACAATCGCGCCCGCAGGCACTTTGAAGCTCAAATCGTCAATCAACACTTTGTCGCCGAACGATTTGGAAACATTCACAAATTCAATTACTTCGTTACCCAAACGCTCGGCAACAGGGATAAAGATTTCCTGCGTTTCATTGCGTTTTTGGTATTCGTAGTTACTCATTTCTTCAAAACGCGCCAAACGCGCTTTGGACTTGGCTTGACGGCCTTTGGCATTTTGGCGCACCCATTCCAATTCCTGCTTCATCGCTTTCACGCGCGCGGCTTCGGATTTCGCCTCGTTTTCCAAGCGTTTTTCTTTCTGCTCCAGCCAAGACGAGTAATTGCCTTTCCACGGAATACCGTGGCCGCGGTCAAGTTCCAAAATCCATTCGGCGGCGTTGTCGAGGAAGTAGCGGTCGTGCGTTACCGCGACCACCGTGCCGGGGAAGCGCACCAAGAATTGCTCCAGCCATTCGACCGATTCAGCGTCCAAGTGGTTGGTCGGCTCGTCCAGCAGCAGCATATCGGGCTTGCTCAACAGGAGTTTGCACAAAGCGACACGGCGTTTTTCACCGCCGGACAGATTGCCGATTTTGGCATCCCATTCCGGCAGGCGCAGCGCATCGGCGGCGATTTCCAATTCGTGTTCCGCACCACCGCCCGTGGACGAACCCGCTGCAATAATCGCTTCCAAGCGGCCCTGCTCTTCCGCCAGCGCGTCAAAATCCGCATCGGGATTGGCGTACTCGGCATACACTTCTTCCAAACGTTTCTGCGCGGCGGCTACTTCGCCCAAACCGCTTTCCACTTCCTCGCGCACGGTTTTTTCCGGATCAAGCTCCGGCTCTTGCGGCAGATAGCCGATTTTGATGCCGCCCATCGGCACGGCTTCGCCCTCAAATTCCTTATCTACACCCGCCATAATCCGCAGCACGGTGGACTTACCCGCGCCGTTCAAACCGAGCAAACCGATTTTCGCGCCGGGGAAAAAGGAAAGGGAAATATCTTTAATGATGGTTTTCTGCGGCGGCACAACCTTGCTCACGCGCAGCATAGAATAGACGTATTGTTGGGACATGGTTTTCTCAATTCGGTCAAACAAATTTCAGACGACCCATTTTAACCGATTGCACCGATTGTTGCTTGCACGGATGATATTTAGAGGGGAAATAGATGGAGTGAGCAAAAGGCTTATTAATCACTTTCTGCTTATTTCTGATTCATAAATTTGTTTGTTATTCACAAATGAATACCAAAAACTCTTGTGAATCATTTTTTATTGAATTTGATTGACAAAATTGTTTGTCTATCACAAATGAGCGACAATACTTTTTTATATCAGCGGATATTTTGAGGAACACAAAGAACGCCACACAGAATTGATGCGCCAAGCTTCTCAAATTGGCAAGCAGCGCATAACCTTGAAATTGCCCAAAGCATTCATGCACTTTATGAAGAAATGAAGTTCATTTTTACCCAAACACTCTCCTCCAAACATTCACTTGCCGTGCTAGATTTTGTTTTTACTTATCCCGTTTTCCGAAACAGCCGATTATCAGAACTGACCAACATCCCGCCTGCAACTGCAAACCGTTTCACCAAAGCATTATTGGAAAAAGGTATTTTGACATTAAAAGAAGAAGCAAGCGGAAGAAAATCAGCATTGTATTCGTTTGAGAGGATGATGGAATTGGTAAGGGTTTAATGAAAAAGGTCGTCTGAAAAACATTTTCAGACGACCCCAAAACAAACCCAAAATTATAGTGGATTAAATTTAAATCAGGACAAGGCGACGAAGCCGCAGACAGTACGGATAGTACGGCAAGGCGAGGCAACGCCGTACTGGTTTAAAGTTAATTCACTATAAAACATAAAAGGAGCATCTCATGTCCCAATATCCCCCAGCCACGCTGATTGCCTGTCTGCAACAGCACCAAATCCCTGCCGAACACATCACTGCCTTGCAGCACTTTACCCCCAAAGATGGTTTTTGCTTTCATCACAACGATACGGATTGGCAAAACAGCAAAGATTATTTTGACGAATGTTGGCAGGCTTTGCCGGTTGCACCTATTTTACAGGACGAAGAAAGCAACGAATGGTTTGTGTACCTTACCGAGCCGCTACTCGGCATGGTCGGACACTTTCAACACGATGACCCCGACCTGATACCCAGTTTTGCTACCATCCCTGACTTCCTTGCCGCCATTTCAGCTTACCCCGAAGCACAAGACGGCTACGAACTGCTGCATGATAAGTGTGCCTACCAATTTCCCAATCCCATACCGCCGCTGGATGCAGCCGCACGTCAAGCCGCCATGCAACAGCTTCGGCAGGCGGCAGAGGAAAGCGACGATGACGAAATCCGCCAGTGCCTGCATTTCGCTTGGTTTAATCTCATCGCTAAAGACGAAATCGCCCAATGGCTGCTGCCCTATCTCGATGACGAGGATATGTATGTGCAGGAACGCGCCATAGAACTTATCGGCAAACACAACTACCAAGCCGCACGCGACAAATTGCACGAACTGCAAACGACGGCACTTCCCAACGGACAAACCGCCGCGCAACGTGTCTTGAAAATGTGGGGCAGTTGAGCATTAGAAGGTCTGTCCATCTAACGGCGCACATCGCTTCAAATCAGCCAAAGGTCGTCTGAAAATCAGTTTTCAGACGACCTTTTATCTTTTATACGGAGGCATCCATCATCAGCCTGCCGCCTGTTTTTTCCACTCGACACGCTCTGTCAAGTCGGTATTGAAATGCGCGCCAATGTTTTGCCGCCTTGCGTATGCGGCTTGGGCGACGGCGAGGCTGCATTCGATCAGGTTGCGGTTTTCGTATTCGGACGCGGTGTGCGGCTCGGCTTGGTTTTGCTTCCAAAGCCGCAGTTGGGCGATGGCGCGGCGCAGGCAGGCATCGTTGCGGAGGATGCCGAGATGGCGTTGGTTGAAGGCTTGCAGGACGGGGCGGCTGAATGTGTTTTGGAGGTCGTCTGAAAAGATGCCTGCTTCGGCGGAGGGGCTTTCAGACGACCTTTGGGGCGGTGCGGTTTGGAACGCTTGCCCGTCTGCGATGGTTTGGGCGGCAAGCCTGGCGGTAACGACGCATTCGAGCAGGGAGTTGCTGGCGAGGCGGTTGGCTCCGTGCAAGCCGGTGCAGGCGGTTTCGCCTAAGGCGTAGAGCTGCGGCAGGGAGGTTCTGCCGCTGGGGTCGGTTTGGATACCGCCGCAGGTGTAGTGTTGCACGGGGCGGACGGGGATGGCTTGGCGCGTGATGTCCAAACCGCATTGGGACAGGCAGTGCCGATGGATGGACGGGAAATGCTGACGGACGAACTCTGCGGGTTGATGGCTGATGTCGAGCGAGACGAAATCTTGCGTTTGTTTGGCGATTTCGGCGGCGATGGCGCGGGCAACGATGTCGCGCGGCGCGAGTTCGGCGCGGCGGTCGTAATGCGGCATAAACCGTTCGCCCGATTGGTTGGTCAGGATTCCGCCTTCGCCACGCACGGCTTCGGAAATCAGGAAGGTACGGCCGTTTTCAGACGGCCTTGCCAAGCCTGTGGGGTGGAATTGGATAAATTCGAGGTTTTCGACTGCGCAGCCTGCGCGTATCGCCATGGCGATGGCGTCGCCCGTGCATTCGGGCGGCGTGGTGGTGGCGGCGTAAATCTGTCCCAAGCCGCCGCCTGCGAGTACGGTATGGCGGGCGCGGATGCGGTAGGTTTCTTGCGTTCGGCGGTCGAGGACGGTCAGTCCGCATGCCGCGCCTGATTCGGTTTGGACGTCCAACGCCATCTGCCGCTCGCAAACGCGGATGTTCGGGCGGCGGCGTATTTGGGCAATCAGGCTCTGCATGACGGCTTCGCCCGTGTAGTCGGCGACGTGGGCGATTCGGCGGCAGGTATGCCCGCCTTCGCGCGTCAGGTGCAGGTCGTTATTATTTTGGTCGAACGCCACGCCCTGCGCCAGCAACCATTCGATTGCCGGTTTGCCCTGCGACAGGATGGTGCGGACGGCGGCTTCGTTGCACAAACCTGCTCCCGCTTCCAAAGTATCGGCAACGTGTTTTCCGATGTCGTCCTCTCCCGACCACGCCGCCGCAATCCCGCCTTGCGCATGACGGCTGGCGGTGTCGTCCAGCCGGTTTTTGCACAAAATGACGATGCGGAACGATTCAGGCAGCGACAAGGCGAGCGTCAGTGCCGCCAGCCCGTTTCCGGCAATCAATACGTCGCAATCGGTTTGCATAGTGTTGTCCTTGTTTGAGAGGTCATCTGAAACGGCAATATGGACGGCAAATCAGGCGGGGCCCATGCCGTTGAACACATCTTTTTTCTTCAGTCCTGCCGCGAAGTCGAGCATACGTTGCAAAGGCAGTTTGGCGGCTTCGCCCAGCTTTCTGTCCAACAGGATTTCGTTGTGTCCGCTTGTTAGGGCGTGTTTGATGCCGCCCAGCGAATTCATCGCCATCCACGGGCAGAACGCGCAGCTTTTGCAGCTTCCGCCGTTGCCTGCCGTCGGTGCGGCGATAAATTCTTTGTCGGGCGCCTGCTTTTGCATTTCGTGCAGGATGCCCAAATCGGTCGCCACGATGAATTTTTTTTCAGGACGCGATACGGCGGCTTTCAGTAGTTTGCTGGTCGAGCCGACCACGTCGCCCAGTTCGATGACGCTTTGCGGCGATTCGGGATGAACCAGCACCACCGCGTCGGGGTGTTCCGCCTTCAACGCCGCCAATTCCTGCCCTTTGAATTCGTTATGGACGATGCACGAACCCTGCCACAGCAGCATATCCGCGCCCGTTTCGCGGCGGATGTAGTCGCCGAGGTGGCGGTCGGGCCCCCAAATCAGCTTCTTGCCGCGCGATTTCAAATACGACACGATTTCCAACGCCACCGAAGACGTTACCACCCAATCGGCACGCGCTTTCACGGCGGCGGAAGTGTTGGCGTACACCACCACCGTGCGGTCGGGGTGTTGGTCGCAAAACGCTGAAAACGCCTCTTCCGGGCAACCCAAATCCAAAGAACATTCCGCTTCCAAATCAGGCATCAGCACTGTTTTTTCAGGGCAGAGGATTTTCGCGCTCTCGCCCATGAAACGCACGCCCGCCACCACCAGTGTGCCGGCTTCGTGTTCCGCGCCGAAGCGCGCCATCTCCAGCGAATCGCCCACGCACCCGCCCGTTTCCAAAGCCAAATCCTGAATCAGCGGATCGACGTAATAATGCGCCACCAAGACCGCGTTTTTCTCCTTCAGCAAAGCCTTGATTTCGTCTTTCAGACGACCTGCCGTCTCGCGGTCGGGCGTGTCGGCAACCTTCGCCCACGCCTGACGGATTTGGCAGGCGGAAGTCGGCGTTTGAATGAGGGGCATATCGTAATCGAACGAGCGGCGGGCGGCGGTTTGCATGATGTTTCCTTGTAGCTGTTTTTCAGACGGCATGAAGGTTTGCCGTTTATATTTTGAAATATTTTTATATTATGCTCAAATTGAGTATAATATGCAAGGTCGTCTGAAAACCGCTTTGGTTTACAATAAGGTTTTCTCTTGAATGAAAGCCACGCATGGATGCCTATCCTGAAACAGCAGCCAATACGCAAAGTATCGTCGAACTGGTTCCTGTACTGATCGCCATTACAAACGGCAGCTTGAGGGTTTTGACCGTTGCCCAAGGAGCGCTGCTGCCCAACGGCCTGCTTGCACCGCTTCGCCACTCCTTGCAGGCAGGGGTCAGGATGTGGGTCGCCAAGCAGACATCTCAGCCCATGGGCTATGTGGAACAACTTTACACCTTTGTCGATACGCGCCGTCAAAACGAGCAAGGCCTGCCTGTCTTGTACGTCAGCTATCTGGGGCTGGTGCGCGAGGCCGCCGACAGCATCCTGCACCCAGATGCGAAATGGCAGGACTGCTACGGCTATTTCCCGTGGGAAGATTTGCGTACCGACGGCGGGCAGCGCGACGCCATCGTCAGCCGCCTGCGCATTTGGGCAAACTCGGCGGACACGGAGGAAGTGCGCCAAAAGCGGCTCAAGCGCATTCATTTGTGTTGGGGGGTCGAGCCGGAAAACTGGTCGGAAGAATACGTTTTGCAACGCTATGAAATGCTATATGAGAGCGGTCTGATAGCGGAAGCCGCCGAGCCGCAGGCAAACTTCGACTTTGCGCTCACGGGGCAGCCCATGCGCCACGACCACCGCCGCGTGTTAGCAACCGCCCTGTCCCGCCTGCGTGCCAAAATCAAGTACCGCCCCGTGATTTTCGAACTGATGCCGCCCGAATTCACGTTGCTGCAACTGCAAAACAGCGTCGAAGCCATCAGCGGCAGATTGCTGCACAAGCAAAACTTCCGCCGCCAGATTCAGCAGCAAAACCTCATCGAGCCGTCGGATACCGGCGTATCGGGCAGCAAAGGCCGTCCCGCGCAGCTTTACCGCTTCCGCGACGACGTCCTGCCCGACCGGCTGATTTCGGACATCGGACTGCCGCTGGGCAGCCGTTAGCCTGTTTTCAGACGACCTATAGTGGATTAACAAAAATCAGGACAAGGCGACGAAGCCGCAGACAGTACAGATAGTACGGAACCGATTCACTTGGTGCTTCAGCACCTTAGAGAATCGTTCTCTTTGAGCTAAGGCGAGGCAACGCCGTACTGGTTTAAATTTAATCCACTATAAAATGAAGTTTTGCCCCATCAGTGCAACACCAATATTTTTCAACAAAGGAAACCCCATGCCGTCTGAAAACACCCTCTTCCCCCTGCCCGACACCCTATTGCGCCCCATGGTCGAACAAGCCCTGAGCGAAGATTTGGGCAGGCGTGGCGACATTACGTCCGCCGCCGTCATCGCGCCCGACAAAACCGCCAAACTCTTCCTCGTCAGCCGCGAAGACGGTGTCATCGCTGGCATAGACTTGGCGCGCCTCGCCTTTCAGACGATGGATTCATCCGTCCGCTTTCAAGCCGAAATCCAAGACGGGCAAACCGTCCGCGCAGGTCAGACGCTGGCTGCCGTCGAAGGCAACGCCCGCGCGCTGCTCGCCGCCGAACGCACCGCGCTCAACTACCTCACGCACTTAAGCGGCATCGCCACCGCCACCGCGCGTGCCATTGCCGAAGTCGCCGAATACGGCACAGACATCGTATGCAGCCGCAAAACCATCCCCCTGCTGCGCGTCCTGCAAAAATACGCCGTCAGGGCAGGCGGCGGCGTGAACCACCGCATGGGCTTGGACGACGCCGTGCTCATCAAAGACAACCACCTCGCCTATTGCGGCAGCATCGCCCAAGCCGTGCAGCAGGCAAAACAGGCGGTCGGACCGTTGACCTGCGTGGAAATCGAAGTGGACACACTGGCACAACTGGACGAAGCCCTCGCGGCGGGTGCAGAACGGATTTTGCTGGATAACATGGACGACGAAACCTTGAAAGAAGCGGCAAACCGCTGCCACACGCAAACCGCCCACCCCCACACCGTCTATTGCGAAGCATCGGGCGGCATCGGCTTCGACCGCCTGAAGCGCGTGGCGCAAACCGGCGTGGACGGCATCGCCCTCGGCTATCTGACCCACAGCAGCCGCTCGTTGGACATAGGTTTGGATTTCATGGCTTAAGTTCGAGTTGGCTATAAAGCAAAGGCCGTCTGAAATTTCAGACGGCCTTTAATATTACCCATCAACCCAATGTAACCATTTCAATCTGCTCCATACTTCTGCCTAAGAAGCGTTCGCCGATGGTACGGAAGCGCAGGGGGATGTCGCTGACGTAGAAGCGGTAATCCGGATTGTCGTTTTCCGTGTTTAGCAAACCTGCTTGCGCCAAGGCTTTGGCGGTGGCTTCGGCGGTGGTAATGGCGGAATCGACCAAGGTAACGTTTTGTGCTTCACGGCCGATAAGCGGTTTGAGCAGTGGAAAGTGGGTACAACCCAACACCAGCGTGTCGATGTCGTCGGCCAAAAGCGGCTTCAGATATTCGCGCACGGTCAGACGGGTGACTTCGTGATCGAGCCAGCCCTCTTCTACCAATGGCACAAGCAGGGGCGCGGCTTGCGTGCGCACCAGTGTGTCGTTGTTTTGCGAATGGATGGCGCGTGCGTAGGCGTTGCTGTTGACGGTAGTGTTGGTCGCGATAATGCCGATTCGGTTGTTTTTGGTGGTTTGCAAAGCGGCTTCCGCGCCGGCGGAGATGACGTCCAATACGGGCATATTGCCTGCTTTTTGACGGATTTTTTGTCCGGCAACGGCGGCAATGGTGTTGCACGCGATAACGAGTGCTTTAACATCGTTTTCCAGCAGGAAATCGACAATCTGCATGGCGAAGGTTTCGATGGTGGCGCGGGATTTGGTGCCGTAGGGAACGCGTGCGGTATCGCCGAAATAGATGATGTTTTCCATCGGCAGGCGTTCCATCAGGGCGCGGACGTTGGTCAAGCCGCCGACGCCGGAATCAAATACGCCGATGGGGCGTTGTTTGCTGGTACTCATGGTTAATTTCTTCAATATAAAGTCGAGGCCGTCTGAAACCGTTTTTCAGACGGCCTGAAGGTTAAACATATTCTTTTTTATCGTTTTCCATCCAAGCCTGATGCGAGCAAACCCACAACAGTACGATACCGCACACGGTCGAGCTCAACATCATACCGGCCATCACCAAGGCAGAACCATTGTGCAGCCAAGTCGCGGCCATGCCGACCGATGCACCGATGAGGGATTGAAACACGCCCAAAACGGCATTTGCACTGCCGCCCTCTTCGCTGAAATAGCCCATAAAGCAGGCTTGAGTGTTCGCGCCGACCAAGCCTTGCGTACCGACTGAAAACATCACGCACAGCACCAAAGCCCACAAAGGCGGCAGAGACAGCGACAACACCAAAACCGTCATCAGCAGATTGGCGGCAAATTGGACGATAATGCCCCATTTGAGGATGTTTTGCGGATGCGTACCGGTTTTCAAACGCCATGCGGTAACGCGGTTAAACGACATCATGGTAATGATATTGAGCGCAAATATCCAAGCATATTGGTTTGGCGAAACATGATACAGTTGTTGGTACACGAACGACGATTCGGTCAAAAAGGCAAACATCGAACCGAAACTGAAAGCTTGGAAAAACAAATAGCCCATCGCGGCACGCGTTCTCAAAACGCGTTTAAACCTGCCGGCCACCACGCCGAACACGTCCATGCTGATTTTGCCTTTTTGGTGCGGCTTGGGCAGGAAATACCACATCAATCCCCAAAGCAGCAGCGAATAGCAGGCCAGAAAACCGAAAATCATGCGCCAGCCGCCCAAATTCTGCAAGCCCGCACCAATCATCGGCGCCATCAGCGGCACAATCATCAGAATAATGCCGATTAAGGCAAACATCTGTGCGGCTTTGCGTCCGGAATAATAATCGCGCACCATCGCGCCGGAAATCACCACGGTCATCCCTGCGCCAAACGCCTGCACGGCACGCAAGTTCAGCAGCTGCTCGACATTATTCACCATCGTCAAACCGACAACGGCGGCAAAGTAAATGCTCAAGCCCACCAAGGCGACAGGTTTGCGGCCTTTAATATCCGAAATCGAACCGCCGACCACCTGGCCAAACGCCACACCAAACATAAAAAAGCTCAGGCTTTGCTCGATGCGGTGGATGTCCGAACCCAGCGACTTCGCCATTTCGGGAATCGCAGGCAGATAGGCATCGACAGAAAACGGCATCAGCGCGACCAACATCGCCATCAGCACGGCCATGGTTTTTTCGCCCAAAGGGGCTTGTTGTGCAGTCATTCCGATTTTCGCTTTCGTAACAAATATTCAAAAAACAAAGAAAACAACCGCCTTGTCAGACGGTTGCGGATTGGATGGAATTATAGCAGATTTCAACCCTATCCAATCACTGCACAAAAACCTTTGCAAAACTTAAGGCCGTCTGAAACTTCGCTTGGTTGAATCCCCCCGCCGCAAACGTTAAAATGCTTGTTTTTTAAGACAACACATTGTTTCACATCACGGATTCTAAGGAATAATCATGACTACATTTCAAATTGCGCGTGCCGACGGGAAAACGCTCGAAATCCAAGGCAAAATGGCCAACCGCCACGGCTTGATCGCCGGTGCAACCGGTACGGGTAAAACCGTTACCCTGCGCCGCATGGCGGAAGCCTTCAGCAGCGAAGGCATCCCTGTATTCTTGGTCGATGTCAAAGGCGATTTGTCAGGCATCGCGCAAGCCGGTGCCAACAGCGGCAAAGTGGGCGAACGCATCGCCGAGTTTGGTTTGGGCGAACATTGGCTGCAAAATTTTCCCGTGCGTTTTTGGGATGTTTACGGCGAAACCGGTATTCCCATACGCGTAACCGTTTCAGAAATGGGCCCTATGCTTTTGGCCCGCCTGATGAATCTGAACGATACGCAAGAAGGCCTGCTCAACCTCGTGTTCAAAGTTGCCGACGACAGAGGCTGGCACATTCTGGACTTGAAAGACCTGCGCAGCATGTTGAAACACGTTTCCGACCATGCTTCGGAATACCGCACGCAATACGGCAACGTTTCTGCCGCCAGTATCGGCGCAATTCAACGCCAACTGCTGACTTTGGAAAACGAAGGTGCAGAAAAATTCTTCGGCGAACCTTCCCTCAACCTGCAAGACTGGATGCAAACCGACAACGGCAAAGGCATCATCAACATCCTTAATTCCGAAAAACTAATGTGCTCTCCGCGTATGTACAGCGCGTTTTTGCTGTGGATGCTGGCGGAGTTGTTTGAAACCCTGCCCGAAGTCGGCGATTTGGACAAACCAAAATTTGTGATGTTCTTCGACGAAGCGCATTTGATGTTCGACAATGCCGCCAATGCGTTGGTCGAACAAATCGAACAAGTCGTGCGCCTGATCCGTTCCAAAGGCGTGGGCGTATATTTCGTCACCCAAAACCCGCTCGACTTGCCCGATACTATTCTCGGCCAACTGGGTAACCGCGTACAACACGCCCTGCGTGCCTTCACACCGCGCGACCAAAAAGCAGTCAAAGCCGCTGCCGAAACCTTCCGCAGCAACCCAAACATCAAAGTTGCCGAAGCGATTGCCGAACTCGGCGTCGGCGAAGCCCTCGTTTCCTTCCTTGATGAAAAAGGTATGCCCGAGCCGGTAGAACGCGCCCTCATACTGCCGCCGCAATCTTCCTTAACCCCGCTTACCGCAGAGGAACGCAACCGCCTGTTCCAAAACGACGATTTGTATCCAACCTACAAAGACATGGTGGACAACTACTCCGCCTTTGAAGCATTGGCCGAAGCAGACAGCCAGGCTGCCGCTGAAAAAGAAGCCACAAATGCCGCCAAAGAGCAGGAAAAAGCGCAAAAAACCGCAGAAAAAGAGGCTGCCAATGCCGATCCCGGCATTCTCGGCGGACTGATCGGCGGTTTGAGCGGCGGACGCAAAAAATCCGGCCAAGGTTTGGGCTACAACGTTGCCGACGCCATCGGCAGCCAAATCAACCGCCAAGTAACCAACGCCATTTCCCGCAGCGTAATGGGCATTATTAAAAATATATTTAAATAATCAGCCTGCAAATATAAAAGGCCGTCTGAAATTTCAGACGGCCTTTTGTTGTTTATATAAAGCTAAACTTTGAATTACCTTAATATATAAGCATAATAAATTGAAAGAAAAGAAAAAATGATTGATAATTCGATTTGCTTAAACTTAAGCATTTTATCAATTAAAAAAGAGAACTTTTACCATGAAAAAACTACTCACACTAACGGCATTAGCCTTTGCTTTATCTGCTTGTTCAACAACCAGTACTGTTGATTTCGGACAAAAAGAAAAAAGCTACCATAGCTACACTATTCGTGATCTTTCCCAAGATCATATTCCATCTGATACACGCGCACTTTTTACCCAATACTTGAACAATGAATTAACCACTCTCGGTTATACCGTAGGCGATGACTTAGATATTAATATCAATATCGAAAACTTTAATGAAGGAAACCGTGCTCTGCGTTATTGGGTGGGCTTTGGCGCAGGCAAAGCAACGTCAAAAATCGTTACAACACTGGTTGATAAAGAAAGCGGAAAAATTGTCGGTAATATTCAAACTGACGGTATGTTGGCAATGGGAGTATTTGGAGGAAATAGCAAAGATGTTCTGAAAAGATCAGCTAAAGACATTGCCAAAAAAATTGCAGAATCCGGTATTTTGAAAAAAGGGAAATAATCAAGATATTATTTTCTAAAAACGTTTTACCAAATAGCTATAAATAAAAGGCCGTCTGAAAATCAATTTCAGACGGCCTTTTTTTATTTATCAATCCAATCAGTTTTTCATTGATTGAACCGGAGCCGGGATTCTGCCGCCTCGGTTGACAAACACTTCGCACGAACCTTCTTTAACCGGCATCACAGGCGCGTAGCCCAACAGGCCACCGAACTCGACGCTGTCGCCGACGGTTTTGCCGGTTACCGGAATAATGCGCACGGCAGTTGTTTTACTGTTGATCATGCCGATGGCGGCTTCGTCGGCGATGATGCCGGAAATGGTATGAGCAGGCGTATCGCCGGGTACAGCAATCATGTCTAAACCAACGGAGCAGACAGCGGTCATTGCTTCGAGTTTATCTAACGTCAGCACACCGGCTTCGGCAGCGGCAATCATGCCCTCGTCTTCTGAAACGGGGATAAATGCGCCGCTCAAACCGCCGACCGCACTGGAAGCCATCATGCCGCCTTTTTTTACGGCATCATTCAGCAAGGCCAAAGCCGCTGTTGTGCCGTGCGTACCGCAGACGCTCAAGCCCATTTCTTCAAGAATGCGTGCCACCGAGTCGCCAATAGCAGGGGTTGGTGCCAACGACAAGTCGAGAATACCAAACGGGATATTCAGCATTTTTGAAGCTTCGCGTCCGATGAGTTCGCCCACGCGGGTAATTTTGAAAGCGGTTTTCTTCACTACTTCCGCAACTTCGGTCAATGTCGTTGCATCTGAGTTTTCCAACGCGGCTTTTACGACACCCGGGCCGGAAACGCCGACATTGATAACGGCATCCGCTTCGCCCGAACCGTGAAACGCACCCGCCATAAACGGATTGTCTTCCACTGCATTACAGAACACGACAATTTTGGCGCAACCGAAACCTTCGGGCGTGATTTCAGCCGTACGTTTGATGGTTTCGCCTGCCAGCTTGACCGCATCCATATTGATACCGGCACGCGTACTGCCGATATTGATCGAGCTGCACACGATATCAGTGGTTTTCATCGCTTCGGGAATGGAACGGATCAACACCTCATCCGAAGGCGCCATGCCTTTTTGCACCAGCGCAGAAAAGCCGCCGATAAAGGACACGCCGATGGCTTTGGCAGCCTTATCCAAAGTTTGCGCCACGCTGACGTAAGAATCAGCATGGGTGGCCGCGGCAATTTGGGCAATCGGCGTAACGGAAATGCGCTGATTCACAATCGGTACGCCGTATTTGGCAGACAGATATTTTGCCGTCGCCACCAAGTCTTTGCCGACTGTGGTGATTTTATTGTAAATATTTTGGTTCAACACATTGATATCGCTGCTGATGCAGTCGTGCAAATCAATGCCGATGGTAATGGTGCGCACGTCAAAATTCTGGTCGGCCACCATTTTGACGGTTTCTAAAATCTCGCCGGATTGAATACTCATGGCTTTCCCTCCGACTTAAATACGGTGCATGGCTTGGAAAATTTCTTCGTTTTGCATACGGATATCAAGCGCGAGTTTTTTGCTCTCTTCCGCAAACAAATCCAAAATCTCTTGACGCGATTTGGTGCATTTTGAAGTATCCACCAAAATAATCATGGTAAAAAAATCGTCCATCAGCTGTTGGCTGATGTTGAGAATATTGATTTGGTTTTCCGCTAAAATTTTGGAAACGTCGTACACAATGCCCACACGGTCTTTGCCGATGACGGTGATGACTGAATTGTTCATAACGCTGTTTCTCCTTATAGGATATTTGAAAAGTGTTGACAATTATAACACTCAGGCCGTCTGAAAAACTGTTTCAGACGGCCTGAGTATTCAAATTTCAATTTTGATTATCGCCCTGCTTTCAAAGCTTGCCACAAGCGAACGCTGAGTTTGCTCGCATCGGTTGACTTAGGGGAGACGATGAAACTTTTTTCCATCAATTCTTTACTTGGGAAAATCGATTCGTCAGAGGTATATTTTTCATCCATCAAATCACGCGCCGGACGGCTGGCCGGAGCATAAGTCACATAGTTGCCGTTTTTGGCCGCTGTTTCCGGATTGAGCGTGTGATTGATGTATTTGTGTGCATTGGCCACATTTTGCGCATCACGCGGAATCATCAGCGAATCCACCCAAATACCGACGCCGCTTTTCGGCGCCAATACTTCGACTTCGACGCCGTTTCCGGCTTCTTTGGCACGGGTTTTGGCAATATTGAGGTCGCCGCCGTAGCCTACCGATACGCAAAGATTACCGGCAGCCATATCGTCGATATAGCCGGATGAGGTAAAGCGTTTGATGTCGGGACGCACTTTTTTCATCATATCGACTGCGGCTTTGATGTCGTCAGGGTTTTCGCTGTTCGGATCTTTGCCCAAATAATGCAAAGCCAAAGGAATCTGCTCGATGGCGCTGTCGAAATAGCTGATGCCGCAGGATTTCAGTTTTTGGGTGTATTCAGGATTGAACACCAAATCCCATTCGTTTTCAGGTAGCTTATCCGTACCCAACGCCTTTTGAACCTGCTGCTTGTTAATCGCCAGCGTATTGATGCCCCAGAAATAAGGGACGGCATATTCGTTGCCCGGATCGACGGTTTCCATCATTTTCAACAAATCGGGATCGATATTGGCGTAATCGGGAATTTGCGATTTGTCGATTTTTTGATACGCGCCGGCTTTAATCTGGCGGCCGACATTGGCAATAGACGGCGCAACCAGGTCATAACCCGACTTGCCGGTCAACAGCTTGGCTTCCAGCGCTTCGTTGCTGTCGTAGTAATCGTAGCGGACGTTGATATTCGTATTTTTTTCAAACGCAGACAGCGTGGCAGGATCGACATAATCCGACCAGTTGTAGATATTGAGTTTATCCGTTTGAGAGGAAGAAGTTTGAGTTTGAGATGCGGAAGATTCTGCGGCGGTTTCTTTTCCACCGCTACACGCAGTCAAGACGAGGCTCAAGATTGCCGCCGCCATCAAAGATTTTTTCATGGTTTCAGACCTTTTGTTCGGGGGGTAAAAATATTGCAGCGGTGGCAGATGCCACTTACAAAAGGGAAACTGTGGGGGCGGCCGGCATGTGTCCTTTGCCCTTGATTCAGCAAGGTTTGCATTAAACGGCAAAAAGCTTTTGAATGCAAGACCTTAAAGCAGAAAAAATTCTCCCTTTTCAGACGGCCTGAAGCTATGGTTTTATTCATAAACAACATTTTTTTCAGAAACAGTTTCATGCCGTCTGGAAAAAACTGTAGGCTTATTCAGACGGCCTCAAGATTTGTCAAAACCGCCCAATTTGTGGGAAAATTGCACGATTGAATTTAATGAAGGGCGACACCGTGTTAGACAGAGAAGGCTATCGCCCCAATGTCGGTATTATCCTGATTAACGAACGTAACGAAGTCTTTTGGGGCAAACGCGTACGCGAACATTCATGGCAGTTTCCACAAGGCGGCATCAAGCCGGGCGAAAGTCCTGAGACCGCCATGTACCGCGAATTGTACGAAGAAGTCGGCCTGTTGCCGCAACACATCAAAATCGTTGGCCGTACGCGCGACTGGCTGCGCTATGACGTGCCCAGCCACTGGGTGCGCCGTGAATGGCGCGGTTCGTATCGCGGACAAAAACAGATTTGGTATCTTTTGCGTTTGGTCGGCCGCGACAGCGACGTCAACCTCCGCGCCTGCCACCATCCTGAATTCGACGGCTGGCGCTGGCACCAATACTGGGCGCCGGTTGACGAAGTCATCGACTTCAAGCGCGGCGTGTATTTGGACGCATTGACCGAACTTTCCCGTTTCTTGCGCGGCATAGAAAGCTATGAAGAATTTATCCGTCGCAATCCAATAGAAAACCTATAACCCCAACGCTTTCAGGCCGTCTGAAAGCGTTGTTTTTCTTCCTTTCAGACGGCCTTTACATTATTCCTATGGCTAAAAACAATCAATACAGCGAATCCAGCATTACCGTCCTCAAAGGCTTGGAGCCGGTCAAAGAACGTCCCGGCATGTACACCCGTACCGACAGCCCGACCCATATCTGTCAGGAAGTGATTGATAACGCGGCGGACGAGGCGTTGGGTGGTTTCGCTACTGAAATTGACGTACAAATTCATGAAGACGGTTCGCTTTCCGTCCGTGATAACGGCCGCGGCATTCCCGTCGGCCTGCACCCCGAAGAAGGCGTACCCGTAGTCGAACTCGTGTTTACCCGTCTGCACGCAGGCGGCAAGTTCAACAAAAAAGACGGCGGCAGCGCCTATGCTTTTTCAGGTGGTCTGCACGGTGTCGGCGTATCTGTTACTAACGCCCTTTCCACCCGCCTTGAAGTAACGGTCAAACGCGAAGGCAAAGTCCACCGCATCGTCTTTTCCGGTGGCGACGTCATTGAGCCATTGACTGAAGTGGGCAAATGCGCCGTCAAAGACAGCGGCACCGAAGTGCGCGTGTGGCCGGATGGCAAATATTTTGAAAGCCCGAATTACAGCATTCCCGAACTCGAACGCCTGCTGCGCGCCAAAGCCGTCTTATTGCCAGGTGTACGCGTTTCCCTAACCCGTCCGGTTAAAGGCGAAGACGAAGCATACACCCAAACTTGGCACTACCCGGACGGCCTGAAAAGCTATCTGACCGACCTGATTGCCGATGCGCAAGAAGCTGTGCCTATCTTCTCTTGCGAAAACTACATTTCAGACGGCCACAACGGCGATTTCAGTATCGGCGAAGGTGCTGCGTTTGCCCTGACTTGGCTGGAAGAAGGCTCGTGTGCCAACGAAAGCTATGTCAACCTCATTCCCACCCCGCTAGGCGGCACGCACGAAGCAGGCTTGAAACAAGCCGTGTTCAACGCCGTCAACAACTTCATCAACCTGCACAACCTCCTACCGCGCGGCGTAAAAATACAAAGCGACGACGTGTTCGGCAAAACCGCCTTCGTCCTCTCCGCCCGTGTCCTCGACCCGCAGTTCCAAGGTCAGACCAAAGACAAACTGACCAACCGCGACGCGTTGAAACTCGTTGCCGCCGTATCGGGCGACCCTTTGGAATTGTGGCTGAACCAAAACGTGGACTTCGGCAAAAAAATCGCCGAACTCGCCATCCGTCAGGCACAGGCGCGGATGCGTTCGGTTAAGAAAATCGAAAAGAAAAAAGGCAGCGGCGTCGCCGTCCTGCCCGGCAAACTGACCGACTGCGAAAGCGAAGACATCCGCGAAAACGAACTCTTCCTCGTTGAAGGCGATTCCGCCGGCGGCTCCGCCAAACTCGCCCGCGACAAAGCCACGCAGGCCATCCTGCCCCTGCGTGGCAAAGTGCTCAACAGCTTCGAAGTCCACCCCGACCAGCTTTTCGGCAACGCCGAAATCCACGACATTTCCGTCGCCATCGGCGTCGATCCGCACGGCATCAACGACAATCCCGATTTAAGCGGCCTGCGCTACGGCAAAATCGCCATCTTGTCCGATGCCGACGTGGACGGCTCTCATATTCAAGTTTTGCTGCTGACCCTGTTCTACCGCCACTTCCCGAAACTGGTCGACGACGGACACATCTACGTCGCCCAGCCGCCGCTGTTCCGCGTCGATGTCAACGCACAAGGCAAAAGCAAACCTGCCCGCAAATTCTACGCCCTCGACCAAAACGAACTCGACAGCATTTTGGAGCGATTACAAAAAGAAGGTGTTAAAGAAACTGCTTATTCCATCAGCCGTTTCAAAGGCTTGGGCGAGATGAACCCCGACCAGCTCAAAGACACCACCATGCACCCCGACACCCGCCGCCTGTTGCAGGTACAAATCCCCGAAGGCGCGGATGACGAAACACGCGACATCTTCGTCAAACTGATGGGCAAAGGCGAAGCCGCCGCCCGCCGCGCATGGATGGAAAAAGAGGGCGATACGGCAGAATTGGATATCTAATCTATTGTTTCAATAGACTAAAGGCCGTCTGAAACTTTAAAAATTTCAAACGGCCTTTTTTAAAATCATCAGAAATTAAGATTAAACAGTATTTCAATATCCTGTTACTTACCTGTTTCTATTTTCGCAGCTTAATTGTGTCTTTAAGACAAATAAAAAAGCACTGATATAATCAGCGCTTTTTAAATAATGGCGCGGCGGACGGGGCTCGAACCCGCGACCCCCGGCGTGACAGGCCGGTACTCTAACCAACTGAGCTACCACCGCGCATCCACTGTCAAAGACAATGAAAAAGAAACTTGGTGGGTGATGACGGAGTCGAACCGCCGACATTCTGCTTGTAAGGCAGACGCTCTACCAACTGAGCTAATCACCCGATAAGCCGTCATTAAATCAAAAAATTAGGCCATGCGCAAGGTTTTTATTTAAATAAAAATATATCCCATTGAAAGAATATAGAATATTTTATTTAACCGCAAAAATTACCGTTATGCCTATCCATCAATCGAAAATCAAATGTCCCAATTTATCCGCTTTAGTATGCAGATAACGCTCATTTTCCACATTTTCGCCGACATGCAATGCAATCCGTTCGACCACATTAATACCGGAATCTTTCAACGTTTGGATTTTTTCAGGATTATTGGTCAACAATCTGACCTCACGAATATGCAGATAATCATAAATCTGCTTGGCTAAAGTGAAGTCGCGCGCATCAACAGGAAGGCCGAGCGCTACATTGGCTTCAACCGTATCCAAGCCCTGATCTTGCAGACGATAAGCACGGATTTTGTTTATCAAACCAATGCCCCTGCCTTCTTGGCGCAAATATACGATAACGCCACGCCCTTCTTTCTGAATGGCTTGCATCGCCGCTTGAAGCTGAGGGCCGCAATCACATTTCACTGAAAATAAAGCATCACCGGTCAAGCACTCAGAATGAATACGCGACAACACAGGCAGGCCGTCTGAAACATCACCCATCGTCAATGCGACATGTTCCTGACCGCTCTCTTCTTCAAAGCCGTGCATGGTAAATTCGCCCCATTCCGTAGGCAAACGGCATGACGCGACAAACTTCAACGCGTTACTCATTTTCCGCTTCCTCGCTTTCAGCCACACTCAACAGATTTTTCAAAGAATCCGACAGAGCCAAAGCAAGGGCAATCCAAGCCACCAATACTTCGTCAGGCGCGCCGTCTTTGATATCAAACTCAGCATGCACTACACCCAAAACCGCACCGCTGGGCATACAGACAGGAACAGAAATCTGACTCAAGCCGAGATGATTGCGTTCGGCCGACAATTCACCAATTTCCTGCCAATACGCCACATTCTGACAAACATTCATCCAACCGCTTTGCGCCGTACGCACAGCCAAAAAAGCCTGCCCGGTCGGCTCATCAATTGGAATCACATTTTCCAACGGCACGCCCCAACGGCTCAGACGAACCAGCGACAACGCGCCATCTTTCGGAAACGCAGTATAAACAGCTGCGCTTTTCAAATGCTCGGTGCGCTCGGCAACCGAATCCAAAGCCATAAAAATCTGTTTCAGCAACCATTCATGTTCGGCATCGACATAATCCGCCAACTGCCAACCGTCTTCAGACGGCCACAAAATCGAACGCTCAACCGAAGCATTGCCCATTTTAATCACAGCCTGGGCAGTCAAATAAGCAACATGTATCTCATCCGCAGGCAACTTCAAACCTTGCGTCTGCAAAAAATCTTTAATCAATAAAGCAGGCATCTGCCCTTCCTCACCAATAGTAAAGTTGAGGCCGTCTGAAAACAAACCCTGCTTTCAGACGGCCGGAATAAACCATTATATAAGGGATAAACCGAAAAATTCAAGCAAACAAGACTTTGCGCCCCCATTAATCTTGTGTATAATTCACAATTCAAATTAGTGCGGACGTGGCGAAATTGGTAGACGCACCAGATTTAGGTTCTGGCGCCGCGAGGTGTGAGAGTTCGAGTCTCTCCGTCCGCACCACACTCAAAATAAGCAGCTTTCGGGCTGCTTTTTTTACATCTATTCCACTATATACCCAAAATCAAAACTGCTTTTAATTTTTTTACCTTTGCAAAAAAGGGGTTTATTTGGGGGTATAACAGACGTTTCCATTTTATCTTTCAGACGGCCTATCATTTATGTTGAATCCATCGCAAAAACTTGTCGAATTGGTCCGTATCCTTGAAGAGCGTGCCTATATTTTTCCGGGAGATCCTGTACAGGCGACGGAAGCGTTGCGACATATTGACGGCGGCAATGAGGAAAAACTGATACGCCGCGCTCAAATTATTGACCGCGACCAGCATTTGAAATATGTGTTGCAACAGGTGGAGACAGGCTCGTTTTGGCTTTGGATTGTTGCGGCGACGTTGTTGTTTACGGTCGGTTTTTCCAGTACTTATCTTTTGATGGACAATCAGGGGCTGAACTTTTTTCTGGTATTGGCCGGGATTTTGGGCATGAATACAGCCATGCTGCTAGTGTGGTTGGCGACTTTATTCCTGCGTTTGAAAAATGTGCACTTTATCAGCAGTCCGGCAACTTGGTTCCGAGGTAAAGACCCGGTCAATCAGGCAATTTTGCGGCTTTATGTGAATGAATGGCGCAAACCGCAAACGCGTTGGCTGATTGGTGCAACTTCACACGGACTATGGCTTTGTACGCTGTCGGGAATGTTGGTTTCTGTTTTGCTGCTGCTTTTGGTGCGTCAATATACGTTCAACTGGGAAAGTACGCTGTTAAGCAATACGGCATTGGTGAAAACGGTTGAGGCTTTGTCATGGCTGCCGGAACGTTTGGGCTTTCCTGTTCCCGACAGTCAGGCCGTAATTGCAGGCCGTCTGAACAATCATATCGAAGATGCGCGCGCTTGGGCGGGTTTACTCATCGGCAGCATTGTCTGCTATGGCATTCTGCCACGCTTGATTGCTTGGCTGGCTTGCAAGATTACTTTAAAAACCCTTCGCGAACGTTTGGATTTGAATCGGCCCTACTATCAAAACATCCTCCGCACATGGCAAACAAAAATTGTCGATGCCGATGACTTTCAGGAAAACATCGTTCCCGTTTCATCCAAAATTACGCTGAATAATGCGCCTAAATGGGCTGTTACACTGGAAACGGAATGGCCTGATCTGCTTTGGTTTTCCGGCGTTTTGGCGCAAGAGTGGATAGACAAAGGCGTAGTCGCCGGCAGAAAAGATTTGGAACAATTGGAAGCCGAATTGAAACAAACTCCGGCGCAACTTCTCATCGGCGTACGCACGCAAACTGTTCCCGATCGCGGCATTCTGCGTCAAATCAGCCGCTTGGCCGAAGCTACGGATAGCGGCGTTATCATTCAACTTTTGAATCAAGACAGTTTTTCTAAAGATTTGGATACCAAACTGGATTATTGGCGCGATGCGCTGGCAGAGAGAAACATTGCCTGGCTGGAGCCGACCCGTTTGGCACAAGAAAAACGGCAAAGCTCTATTTGACATATAAATCGAAGGCCGTTTGAAACCTGATGTTTAGGTTTCAGACGGCCTTATTTATTGTTGAGGATTCATCTTAATGATGTTCGTGGCGATGCTCTGGATGATGTTTGGGCTTGGCTGCGTGGTGTTTGGCTTTAGGTGCAGGTTTTTTCATTTATTGCGGTTTGGCTTTTTTGTGCATACGTTCTTGTTTCGGATGCATTTCGTGTTTGCCGTGTGCAGAAGCGACTGGAGCCAAGACCAAACCGGCAGCGGCAACCATCAAAGAGGTCATTTGAATCAGTTTTTTCATATTTATCTTCTTTCAAGAGGTTGATTTGAGGTAAAAATAAGCATTTATTCGCACTCAAGCGATGGACAAATATTAATGGCTTTGACTGTCAGCATTCGGCGAAATCTGTTCAAAATTCAGCAATAGAAGTATGGCAACGCGATGATGTAGCAAGGTTTTGAAAGTTTACCGTCAACTTTGACAAAGCGTCTTTACACATTCCCCAAACAACAAAAAGCGCGAACCTTTCGATTCGCGCTTTTTTCAGACGGCATCAATTATTTTTTGTCGTCTTTTACTTCTTCAAAGTCGGCATCTACAACGTCGTCGTCTTTCTTAGCAGAAGACTCGGCTTGTGCGCCCTCGCCTGCTTGTGCTTCGGCTTGCGCTTGAGCGTAAACCATTTCGCCCAGTTTTTGGCTGGCTGTACCCAAAGCTTCGGCTTTAGCATCGATAGCGGCTTTATCGTCGCCTTTAACGGCTTCTTCAGCTTCTTTCAACGCAGCTTCGATTTTTTCTTTCTCGGCAGCGTCGAGTTTGTCGCCGTAGTCGGCCAAAGATTTTTTCACGGAGTGAATCAGAGCTTCGGCTTGGTTGCGTGAAGCGACCAATTCAGTCAGTTTTTTATCTTCTTCAGCGTTGGCTTCGGCATCTTTCACCATGCGTTCGATTTCTTCTTCGCTCAAACCTGAAGAACCTTGGATGGTGATGTTGGCGGCTTTGCCGGTGCCTTTGTCTTTGGCAGAAACGTGCAAGATACCGTTGGCATCAATGTCGAAAGTAACTTCAATTTGAGGCATACCGCGTGGTGCAGGTGCGATGTCGGTCAAGTTGAACTGACCCAAAGATTTGTTGGCAGAAGCACGTTCGCGTTCGCCTTGCAGCACATGGATGGTTACAGCGCTTTGGTTGTCTTCGGCAGTAGAGAACACTTGAGACGCTTTAGTCGGAATAGTAGTGTTCTTTTGAATCAGCTTGGTCATCACGCCGCCCATGGTTTCGATACCCAAAGACAGAGGCGTTACGTCCAGCAACAATACGTCGCTACGGCCGCCGCTCAATACTTCGCCTTGAATTGCTGCGCCTACGGCAACGGCTTCGTCAGGGTTCACGTCTTTGCGAGGCTCTTTGCCGAAGAAGTCTCGAACGGCTTCTTGTACTTTCGGCATACGGGACTGACCGCCGACCAAAATCACGTCGTCGATGTCGCTGGTGCTCAAGCCGGCATCTTTCAATGCGATTTTGCAAGGCTCGATAGAACGTTGGATCAAATCTTCAACCAGGCTTTCAAATTTGGCACGGGTAATTTTCATGGCCAAGTGTTTCGGACCGGTTGCGTCCATAGTAATGTACGGCAGGTTGATTTCGGTTTGCTGACCGCTGGACAATTCGATTTTGGCTTTCTCGGCAGCTTCTTTCAGGCGTTGCAGAGCCATGACGTCTTGTTTCAAATCAATGCCTTGTTCTTTTTTGAACTCGTCAATGATGTAGTCGATCAAGCGTTGGTCGAAGTCTTCGCCGCCCAAGAAGGTGTCGCCGTTGGTTGCCAATACTTCGAATTGTTTGTCGCCGTCGATGTTGGCAATTTCGATAATGGAAATATCGAAAGTACCGCCACCCAAGTCATACACGGCGATTTTACGGTCTTTGCTGTCGCCTTTGTCCATACCGAATGCCAAAGCGGCTGCGGTCGGTTCGTTGATGATGCGTTTTACTTCCAAACCTGCGATACGGCCTGCGTCTTTAGTCGCTTGACGTTGGCTGTCGTTGAAGTAGGCAGGAACGGTAATCACGGCTTCGGTTACTTTTTCGCCCAAGTAAGCCTCGGCTGCTTCTTTCATTTTACGCAAAACTTCTGCGGAAATTTGAGGAGGAGACAGCTCTTTGCCTTGTGCTTTCACCCATGCGTCGCCGTTGTTGGCTTTGATGATTTCAAAAGGCATGGATTCGATGTCGCGTTGTACTTCTTTGTCTTCAAATTTGTGGCCGATCAAACGTTTGGCCGCGTAAATAGTGTTTTTAGCGTTGGTTACCGCTTGGCGTTTTGCAGGCGCGCCGACGAGGATTTCGCCGCCGTCCAAATAAGCGATAACGGAAGGAGTGGTGCGTGCGCCTTCTGCGTTTTCGATTACTTTGGTTTGACCGTTTTCAGAAATGGCCAAACAAGAGTTGGTTGTACCTAAGTCAATACCGATTACTTTTGCCATATTATGTTGCTCCTAAATAAACTTTTCTTAATTAATAATCCTGTGGAACATTTCGTTCCGATGGCTTGTAAATAAGGTTGCTTCATTTTTTTTCAAGGCCTAATTTGAATTTTTTTTAAGATTAAATTCAAGTGCTTGATTTATTTATCCACAAGCCGTTTATTCTTTTTTCAGACGGCCCGGTTTTCATTTTCCGATTCCGGTTTATTGGAATGATTTTCCAATAGCGGAACATCGGGTTTTGAAACCGGATAAGGCCGTCTGAAGATTTTATGCTTGATAAACTTTATCAAGCGATGCCTTCAATCTTCTTTTTTCGCCACGACAACCATTGCAGGACGCAGCACGCGGTCGGCCAATGTATAGCCTTTTTTCATCACGCTGACGATGGTATTCGGCTCTTGCTCGCTGACGACTGCCTGCATTGCTTGATGTTGGTGCGGATCGAGTTTGTCGCCCGGCTGCGGATTGATTTCTTTAATATGGGTGGCATCAAATGCTTTTTGCAGCTCGTTCAAAGTCATTTGCACGCCCATTTTCAGCGCATCGAAATTGCCGCTTTGGTCCAGCAGCGCCATTTCGAGATAATCTTTAACCGGCAACATTTCTGCTGCAAATTTTTGTCCGGCGAATTTATGGGTGTCGGCGATTTCCTGCTGATGGCGGCGGCGCAGGTTTTGCTCGTTTGCCAGACCGCGCAATTCGCTGTCTTTGAGCTGGCCTTCCAACTCGGCGACACGCGCCTGAAGCTCTTCGTAAGTCGGTTCGGCTTGTTCGGTTTCAACGGTTTCGGCAGTTTCTACGGCTGCCGCTTCTTCTGCTTCGTGTTGATGTTGTTCGTTATGCTCCGTCATTTCTGACATCCTTTTAGCGTGTTGATATTCGATGTTTCATATATAAGGCCGTCTGAAAAAACTTCAAGCATTTGAACGTCGATTATCAAATGCCTTGTTAAAAGACGTTGGAAAACGGTAAGATAGCCATCTGATTGTATTCTTCAGACGGCCTCAAACATGAAAAAAGACCATTTGAATTCAACTGATTTTAATCTGTGGCACACCATCCGCGAAGAAACCGAAGCCGCCGCCGCGGCCGAACCGATGCTGGCGAGCTTCCTGCATCAAACCGTGTTGCGCCACGATTCGCTCGATTCGGTACTTGCCTACCATCTTTCCAGCAAGCTCGGCAGCCCGATTATGGACGTGCGTGCGCTGTTTGAAATTTATCAGCAGGCTTTAAGTGCGGACACCCGCATCAGCAAATGTGTCGAGGCCGACTTGAAAGCCATTTACGAGCGCGACCCGGCTTGTGATGAATATTCGCTGCCGCTGTTGTATTTCAAAGGCTTCCACGCCGTACAGGCGCACCGCATCAACCACTGGCTTTATCAAAACGGCCGCAAAACGCTGGCGTATTTCCTGCAAAACCGCATGTCGGAAGTGTTCGGCGTCGATATCCACCCGGCTGCGCGTTTCGGTCATGGTTTGATGCTCGACCATGCCACCGGTTTTGTCGCGGGCGAAACCGCCGTCTTAGGCAACAATATTTCCATCCTCCACGGCGTAACGCTGGGCGGTTCGGGCAAAGAAAGTGGCGACCGCCACCCGAAAATCGGCGACGGCGTGATGATTGGTGCGAACGCTTCGATTTTGGGCAACATCCGCATCGGCAAAAATGCCAAAATCGGCGCAGGCAGCGTGGTGGTTGCCGACGTACCGTCTTCGATTACCGTTGTCGGCGTACCGGCCAAACCGGTCGGCCGCTCTTCCAAAACCCCTTCTGCCGATATGGATCAAAGCATTCAATTATCATCTACGGATTTTGTGATTTAAACCGTCTGCCATTAAAAAGACCGTCTGAAAAAACAAATCTTTCAGACGGCCTTTTTATGTTTTGAATCTTGGCGTCAACCGCGTTTACGCAAGGCTTCCAAATGCGTTTTAACCTGCTTGACTTTCTCTTCGGTAAACAGCTTGGCAATGTTTTTCCAAATGCTGTGATAACCGTAAGGCCCGTGTTGCATTTCGGCTTTTGCCTCTTCCACCGGCCAGCCTTGATAAATGATGCGGTACATTCCGGCAATCAAACCGGTACGGTCCGCACCGTGATAACAATGGATAAGTACCGCGCCGTTTTGCTGTTGTTTTTCAATCAGGTATAGGATTTCCGCAATCTCTTTCGGCTTAATGCTCCATGACAGCAACGGACGGTTTAGCAAGGTCAAACCATACGCCTTCAAATGGTCGTCATCGTTTCGGTCGAAAAAGCGCAGGTTGATCACGCTCTGAATGCCCAGCTTGACAATGGCTTCGCCATCTTCGGCAACGGGCTGCTCGCTGCGGTAAAGCTTGTCATCGATGCGATAAAGGTTGGCATCGTGTTTAATGGGTGTTGCCCACCGTTCGGACTGAAAGGCTTTGCCGCCGTTATCCGGCGGCGCGGATAAACAGGCAACAGGCAAGCCGGAAGCAAGAAGGCACAATAAAAGACGGCGCATAAAATTCCTGTATGAAAATCAATGGGAAAACAAATATCGAAAGATTTTATCAAAACCCGTCCGGATATTCTATCCGCGCAAACCGCGTTACAATAAAGCCTCTTTTTTCAGACGGCCTTTCATCATGACCTGCCTTGCTTGGAACACCACACCCGCCCTTGCCGATCTTTGCCGCACCATCGAACAACATACCGCGCCGCTTTATTTGATTGTCTGCCTGCCTGAAAACCATATTCCCGATTTTCCATTATCGAATCATCCCTCCGAGCTTGAAGGCCGTCTGAACAACCGCCTCGTTCAAGCCATGAAATGCCTTCAGTTCAACAGCGTCAATGTTTTGGAAAACCTATTGCCTGACGTGCACCTTTGGCTGGTTCCGCCACACCGCGCCGACTGCTTGCACGAACATTTCCCTCATATCGAATGGCAAACCGAAGCCATACCCCAATCCACCCCAACTCCCCTAAAACCTTGGTTCAGACGGCCCGAACATCAAGCCGCTCCCGAACGCGTCCTGATTATCGGCGCAGGCATCGCCGGCGCGGCAACCGCGCGCAAACTGGCGGAGCACGGTGTACGCGTTACGGTTTTGGAGGCAGGCAAAGCGGCGCAGGCAGGCAGCGGCAACCGCCAAGGCTTGCTCTACGCCAAAATCTCGCCACACGATACCGAACAAACCGAGCTGCTGCTGACAGGCTACGGCTACACGCGCCGATTGCTGGAAGACTTGCTGCCCGACTCCGACGCATGGGGAGGCGACGGCGTATTGCATTTGAATTTTGACGACAGCGAACGCAAACGCAATCAAGCCTTGGGTTTGCAACACCAGCATAAACACCTCTACCGCAGCGTATCTGCCGAAGAAGCCGCACACATTGCAGGCATAGACGTATTTTCAGACGGTCTTTACTGGCCGCAAGGCGTATGGCTGAATCCGCCCGCCGTTGTGCATACCTTATTGAATCATCCGCTAATTGAGTTGCACGAACACTCGCCGCTGACCGCAGTATCGCATGACGGCACACAATGGACGGCACACACGCCAAACGCGCATTTCAACGCCAGCCATATCGTTTACTGTATGGGTGCGCACAGCCCGAATGCCGCCGACACCAATGTCTCAGCCCTGCCTTTCCGCCAAATCCGCGGTCAAACCGGCGTTGTGTCCGCCAGCCCGTTTTCACAAAAGCTGCGTTGCGCCATTTCCGGCGAAAGCTACATCAGCCCGAGCTGGCAAGGCCGCCACTGCTACGGCGCGACATTTGTCCTCAACAGCAACGATGAAACTTGGTATCCGCACGAAGAAACCGACAACCGCGCCGCCTTGCACCAACTCAATCCGCCATTGGCACAATCCCTGTTTTCAGACGGCCTGCAAACTCCCCCGCTCCAATCCACACAAGGCCATGCCGCCCTGCGTTGCGACAGCCTCGACCACTTGCCCGTTGTCGGCGCGCTCGGCGACATCGCCGCCATGCAGTCCGCCTACGCCAAACTGGCATTGGACAAGAACTACCGCCTCGACAATATTCCCTGCCCTTACCTGCCCCATGCCTACATCAATACGGCACACGGCACACGCGGCCTGGCGACAGCCCCCATCTGCGCCGCCGCCATTGCGGCTGAAATACTCGGTTTGCCGCATCCGCTATCACAAAGGCTGAGAACCGCGCTACACCCCAACCGCGCCATCATCCGTGCGATTGTTCGGCAGCAACCGTTGTTATCCGTTTAAAAATTTTGTTTTAACTAAAAAAGGCCGTCTGAAAGTCATCAAAACTTTCAGACGGCCTTTAGCCATCCGTTAACTGCTTAGAATTTCCATTCCAGCGATACGGCGTAGTTGCGGCCGGGTGCGCGATAGCGGTCTAAGCCTTTGCCATCGCGGTCAACCCCGTTGGTGGTGCTGTAGCTGTACAGACCGCGCAGAGAGTCCCAAGTAGTGTATTTGCGGTTGAACACATTATACACGCCCGCGCGCAGGGTCAGGTTTTTCACCGGTTTGTAGAAGCCGTACATATCAAACACATAAGCCGATTTGTTCAGCCATGGGTAATCTACTACTTTTTCTTGCAAAGGCGTACCCCAACCAGTGTTTTCAAACACGGTATATTGAGCGTCTTTGGCCTTTTTCGCTCCCAGATAGGTCAAGCGGGAGAACACACCCCATTTTTCGCTCGGGCTTTCGTAATCGACACCGGCAATCACTTTCAGAGGCTGAGTGGACAGCAGGCTGTTGTTGCCTGACAGTTTGCTCTTCGCGTAACCGACAGAACCAAACAATTTCCAGCCTTCAGGTACAAAAGAAACCACTTGACCTAAATTCAGACGGCCTGTCAGCTCAAGACCACGGATTCGGGCCTTGTCGATGTTTTGCATCTGCCATTCCAGTTTTTCGGAATAAGGATTGCTACAAATACCATAGTAGTAATTCATCTGAGTACAGCCGACATCGCCGCTGGTGGTCAGCTTCTGCTCTTCAGACAAGAAGTTGCGGTAATTGCTTTGATACAGGTTGGCATCCAAAGTACCTTTTTCGCTGCGGCCTTGCAGAGAAAGGGTATGGGTGGTGCTGCGCTCGGCTTTCAGGTTCGGATTAGGCAACCAGGTACCTGAGCCGTGGTTGTAAGTGAAATACACTTCAGACGCATTCGGCACGCGGAAACCGGAAGTTACATCGTAACCCAAACGCCATGTCTGACTCAGCTGTGCAGTCAAGCCGACAAAACCGCTCCAGCCTTTATAAGTGTTGGCTGCAGGTGGTGTTTTGTCACAAGCATGACACTCGGCATTCAGTTGCTGCGGCGTCATTTTGGTGTAGTCGTAACGGATACCTGCGCGGCTGCTGAACACGTCGTTCCATTGGATTTGGTCAGACAGCGAGAAACCGTAGTTGTTGGTTTTCACCGGATGCTGAATCGTGCTGGTCGTGCGCAAAATACGGCCGCTGAAGTAGTAATCGTCGCGGTTTAAGTTTTCAAACTCACGTTGGCTGGCAAATGTTTTAAACGACAGGTGGTGTTGCCCGCCCAGTTGCAACGGTTGGCTGTCCATACGCAATGTAATGCGTTTGAAGGTTGTATCCATGCTGCGGTTGTAGATTTCGTCCAAATCCTTCTGATTGTAGTTGCGCGTCCAGGTAGAATAATCCATCGGGAACGAGCCTTTGTTGTTAACCGCCGCTACTTTGGTTTTCTGATAATCGAAGTCCGCTTTCACCATAGACAACCAGTTGGATTCCGGCGTCCATTCGTAAAACAGGTTGGCATTGCGCCGTCTGTTTACGTCATCGGCTTCGCGCCAAGAAGAAGCGGTCAGGTTATAAGACTCTTCGATCGTGTAATTGTGGCCCTGCTGACCGTTGAGAGATGCGCCGATACGATGGTTGTCGTTGATTTGATAAGCAATCTTACCCAAGAAGCTGTGGTATTTATGTTTGGACGGGTCAGGAATACCGCGCGCAGAACCACGGATATTCGCTCCGCTGCCGGCGCCCTCTACCGGATAGCCACGCTCGCCCGCGCTTTCGGTCTCATGACCGCGACGTTGCGAATACAGCAAAGCAGCATCCACGCGGTCGTTGCTCACGCCGAAACCGAGTGTATTTGTCCATTCGCGGTTGCGGCTGCTGTAACCGTTTTTCATCATCACGCCAAACTGACGCTCAGGCAACAGCAAATCATGGCCTTGCAGGGTTTGGTAATTCACGCCGCCACCCAAGGCACCGCTGCCAGTATTGAAAGAGTCAGCGCCCTTCACGATTTCGATGTTGCGCACGAGTTCGGGGTCGATGGACAGGCGCGAGCTGTTGAAGTTGCCATAACGGGCATACAGTGAGTTTTCTTCCGAATCAGGCAGGCTCACGCCGTCAATGCTGACACCGACACGGTTGCCTTCCACGCCGCGCACGGCAAAGCCTTTTTGATGGCGGCCGCTGTCGCTCAGGCCGACGTCGGTGGAGTAACGCACCAAGTCTTTGTTGTCGCGTATCATTTCCTGTTGAATGCGGCCGAGGTTGACACGCTCCACGGTTGCAGGCGCATTACGCTGGCCTTTAACGCGGACTTCTTTTATCTCTGCTTTAACGGGTGTGGTTTCGGTTGCAGCTTCATCCGCTGCCAAGACTGGATTGCCGAAAATACTGCCGACCAGCGCGGCAATAGGAAGCATGTGTAATGGTTTCATATTATCAACTCAAGGTGTAATGGATTGTTCATCCATCAGTTAATGCATAATAAATTTTCTGATAATCATTAATATTTAATAAGACAGCAACCCGTACAAATAAATCTGTGTCGTGTAATTAAAGGTCTCTGCAAACATCCATGCCGAGACCTTGTGTGTTTCATTATTTTTAGTGTCTGTGCGGCATCATGCCTTCGGGGGCTTCTGTGCCTTCCGGCAAACCGAAGGTTTCACGCAGAATCACTTTATAGAAGGCAAACGCTTCCTGCGCGCCTTGAATAGCTTCTGCTTCGGCTTCCGGAGTTAAGTTCAGGGCATTCAGGTGCTCGACGAAGGCGCGCCAGTGTTTGCCTCGGCCGTTAGGATGCGGAGCCAGGTGGCGTGCGCCGTGTTCGCCGTTGTATTCGAGTTTTTGAGCGTGTTTGAACAAGAAAGCGGCACCCAAATTTGAACCTTCGGCGCAATAGAGCCAGCCGATGGCTTTATTGCCTGTTTCATGCGGCAATTCTTTGTCGAATTTGTAAGGCTCTTCGCCCAAGTCTTTTAGGTCTTGGGTTACGGCATCGTAACGCGCCATGTATTCGAGTTCGGGAATGGCTTTGTTCAATTCGGCATCTTTATAGATGTGATCGACAGCTTTGTGGAAAACTGATTGGAGTTTCAAAAATTTGATGTAGTTTTCTTTGCTGACGAAAGGCTGGACAAACATAACCAAGTTATCAACGCTGTCGTGTGTAACTGTGGTTTGCTCTTTCAAGCGTTTGGCGAAAGTCAGCTCTTGTGTTTCACTCATGATGTTTCCTTTGAATTAAGAGACTAATGGTTTCAGACGGCCTTTATGGTTAAAAATACCGTCTAATTTGAAAAGAATCGTTTTAAAAACAAAGAAGATAATTTTTAGCCTACTTCAGGTTCGTTGACCGTGTACCTTCCACAAATCTACAAGGATTATCGTGTTTTTAAATATTGAGAATATATCTTATTTTTAATATAATAACAATAAACCAAACTAAGACCTATTAATAAAATTTAACAGCCCATAGCAATAACCTTCCAAACCCTTTTCAAACTTTTCAGACGGCCCAAACCTTATTAAGCAGCCGCCATTCAATCAAATATCGACCTAAATTTGGGCTATCCTTCTGTTTTCCTTTATAATGCAACACTCTTTGCACCTTCTTTATCCCCTGCCGAACCATGAAACGGATTCCTGCCTACCATCGCTGGTGGCGCTACAAGTCTTATCTTCCTGATGCGACGCTGCCTGCACATACGGTGGAATGCCCGGATTGCGGCTGCCGTATGGATATTCCGCGCCTGCGTCAGGGACAGGAAGCGCATTGTCCGGTGTGCAACCATGAAATTGTGGAGGTGGAAAACAATCCGTATATCGCGCCGATTGCCTATGCGCTGACAACCTTGATTCTGATGGCGTTTGCGTACAATATGGTGTATATCCGGGTGGATTTGTTCGGTGTTACTTCGATTTTGTCGTTGCCGCAAATGATGCGGCTTTTGATTTCGCTGGATTACGGTTTTCTGGCGGAAGTGATGTTTATCCTTACTTTCGGTGCGCCTTTATTGTTTTTACTGCTCTGCCTGTATGTTTATACGGCTTTGATACGCGAAAAGGCCTACCCTGCGCTGCGCTTTGCGACGCGTGTATTGGTGCGGCTGCGTCATTGGATTATGGTGGATGTGTTTTTTATTTCCACTTTGGTGGCGTATATCAAACTCTCGTCCGTTGCCACGGTAGAGTTCGGCTCGGCGTTTTATCTGATGTTTCCGCTGTCGGTCATGCTGATTCGGACTTCGGTATCGATTCCGCAGCATTGGGTTTATTATAAGATTCACCGTTTAACCGGCGGCCATGCGGTTCAGACGGCCTCTGAGGACAAAATCTGTTGCAGCCGCTGCCTGTATTTCCGCAATAAAGACGAGCAGCCTTGCGGCGTTTGCGGTGCGGACTTATACCGTCGCCGCCCGAAAAGCCTGAGCATTTCGCTGGCGTTTTTAGTGGCGGCGTTTATCCTGTATTTCCCTGCCAACATCCTGCCGATTATGATTTCGTCCAACCCGACGGCTTTGGAGATCAATACGATTTTCAACGGCATTGTTTATATGTGGGACGACGGCGACCGGTTGATTGCGGTGATTATTTTCAGCGCGAGCATTATGGTGCCGGTATTGAAGATTATCGCGATGGCGGTTTTGATTTATTCCGCATACTTCAAACCCGTGATGAGCGCGGACAAGATGTCGGTTTTGTATCGGATTACCGAATCCATCGGCCGCTGGTCGATGATTGATATTTTTGTGATTATTATTTTGATGAGTTCGTTCCACACCAATATGGCGCGCGTCGTGCCGGGTGGTGCGGCGATTTACTTCTGCTTGGTCGTTATTTTGACCATGCTTTCGGCCTATTATTTCGATCCCCGTCTGATTTGGGACAAGCAACAGCAGCTTTCAGACGGCCTTGATTCTGAGCAGACCTTAAAACAATGAAAAAACACGATTCTTCACCCAATTATCACGCCCCGGCGCGTGTCAAGAAAACCAATGTCTTCACGTCTATCGTGTGGCTGATTCCGCTGATTGCGCTGATTGCCGGCGGCTGGCTTTTGGTTAAAGACATCCGCAACCGAGGCCCTGTCGTTACGCTGTTGATGGACAGCGCCGAAGGCATCGAAGTCAACAACACCGTTATTAAGGTGTTGAACGTCGATGTCGGACGCGTTACCCGCATCAAATTGCGCGACGACCAAAAAGGCGTGGAAGTCACTGCCCAGCTCAGCGCCGATGCCAAAGACCTTATCCGCAGCGATACCCAATTTTGGGTGGTCAAACCGCGTATCGACCAAAGCGGCGTTACCGGCTTGGGAACCTTGCTTTCCGGTTCATATATTGCATTTACACCAGGCAAAAGCCAAGAAACCAAAGACGTATTTGTCGTCCAAGACATTCCACCAATTGCCGCCATCGGTCAAAGCGGCCTGCGCCTGAATTTGATCGGCAAAAACGACCGCATCCTCAATGCCAGCAGCCCGATTCTGTATGAAAACTTTATGGTCGGCCAAGTAGAAAGCGCGCATTTTGACCCGTCCGACCAAAGCGTGCATTACACCATTTTCATCCAAAGCCCCAACGACAAACTGATTAATTCGGAAAGCCGTTTCTGGTTGGAGAACGGCATCAATATCGAAACCACAGGCAGCGGCGTCAAACTCAACTCCGCTCCTCTGCCTGCCCTGCTGTCGGGCGCGATTTCGTTTGATTCGCCGAAAACCAAAAACAGTAAAAACGTCAAAAGCGAAGACAGCTTCACGCTTTATGACAGCCGCAGCGAAGTGGCCAATCTGCCTGATGACCGCTCACTGTATTACACTGCGTTTTTCAAGCAATCCGTACGCGGTCTGACTGCCGGTTCGCCCGTCGAATACAAAGGCCTGAATGTCGGCGTGGTTTCCGACGTTCCTTATTTCGACCGCAACGACAGCCTGCATTTGTTTGAAAACGGCTGGATTCCCGTGCGCATCCGCATCGAGCCTTCCCGTTTGGAAATCAATGCCGACGAGCAAAGCAAAGAGCATTGGAAACAACAATTTCAGACGGCCTTAAACAAAGGCCTGACTGCCACCATCTCCAGCAACAACCTGCTGACCGGCAGCAAAATGATTGAGTTGAACGATCAGCCTTCCGCCTCGCCTAAGCTACGACCGCATACCGTTTATGCCGGCGATACCGTTATCGCAACCCAAGGCGGCGGTTTGGATGATTTGCAGGCAAAAGTGGCCGACTTGTTAGACAAGTTCAACAATCTGCCATTGGATAAAACCGTTTCCGGCTTGAACGGCTCGCTTGCCGAACTCAAGTCCACACTCAAATCTGCCAATGCCGCTTTAAGCTCTATTGACAAACTGGTCGGCAAACCGCAGACACAAAACATTCCGAACGAGCTGAACCAAACCCTGAAAGAATTGCGTCAAACCTTGCAAGGCGTATCGCCGCAATCGCCCATCTACGGCGACGTGCAAAATACGCTGCAAAGTTTGGACAAAACCTTAAAAGACGTTCAACCCGTGATTAATACTTTGAAAGAAAAACCCAATGCGCTGATTTTCAACAGCAGCAGCAAAGACCCCATCCCGAAAGGAAGCCGATAATGCGCCTCTTCCCGATTGCCGCCGCCCTGACGCTTGCCGCCTGCGGCACCGCGCAAAGCACACAATATTTCGTCCTACCCGACAGCCAATATATCCGTCCGGCTGCACAAGGCAATGAAATCGCGGTCAAAGTCAACCTTGCCGAACCGCTTGCCAACGGCGGCCTCGTTTACCAAACCGACGCCTATCATGTGAATCTGGCGAAAAACCACCTTTGGGCGGCACCACTCGATGGCGCGTTGGCAGCAAACCTCAGCAACAAGCTCAACCGCCTCAATTCGCATCGCACCTTTGTGCCTGCTTCACGCAGCCAAAGCAGCCAAACCCTGAAAGTCTATATCGAAGCCTTCCAAGGCAGCTATCAGGGGCAGACCACCATCAGCGGTTATGCACAATGGCCGGACGGACGCAGCAAACCGTTTAACGCCATCACGCCGCAGCAAGGCGACGGCTATACCGCCATGCTTGAATCATTGGAAAACGGTTTGTCACAGGTTGCCGATACGATTGCCTATTAAACCCAAAGGCCGTCTGAAAGATGTTCAGACGGCCTTTTTTCATGTTTCAAACATTCATTACAACGCACGGTCAAAATATAGAGCCACGCCGGATCGCTCGCTCATCACCAACAAATAATCCATCAATTCTTGCGGCCATTGAATACCGCGCACAACGGTCAGGTTGCGCAAAATAGGGAAAGTCAGGATATCTTCCAAACTGATTTCACCTCCCAAACCCTCGCCTTCACACACCAGCGTTTCCAGTTCGGCCAAGTCTTGATGCAGACGTTCCAGATACTGCGCCGTTTTGTTCAGGTTGGTCTCGAAATTGCCGATACTTTTCTCTTTTTTGTCGATATAGTATTGTTTCGCTTCATCGGTCTCAAATTCAGGCAAGCCGATTTTGACCATGCGCGGCTGTACCAATTTGTTATTGTATTCACCCACTTTGTCCAACCAAGCCTGCACTTCTGGACGAACTTCTTCTGTCAGACGGCCTTGATCGATGTAACGGACAATATCCAAACTCTCGCCCATAAACGAACCATCTTCTTTTTGCAAAATCGGCACTTGTTTTGAGCCAATCATACCAATTGGCGTAGCTTCGTCATCGTTCGCCAAGACAACCTCTTCCACTGCCACATCACGCAAGCCAAAAATCATCCGCGCACGGACGCAAAACGGGCAATGGTCGTAAATATACAGTTTCATGGCAATGCTCCTAAAAATTTCAAAACGGTTAACCATAACACCCAATGCCGTCTGAAACAAGGCTTCCTGAAACATAGCGCCACCTTTGCATACAAATCTAGGGCTGCCGGCAATAAACTGTTACAATGGCAACGTTTTTATCAAAAAGAAAAAAACGCACGCCATGACCACTATTCGCCAAACGCCCCAAACATCGAGCGTAACGCTGGAAGGCCTCCTCGCATGGTTCGACGGCTATGTTGCCGCGCTGCCTGATCCCGATAAAAACCTGATTCAGACGGCCTTTGACCTGGCTAAAGAACATTATCCCGCCGATGCCCTAACGACTTACGGCGAGCCTTTAATGGAACATTTTCTCGGCTCGATGCAAATCGTCAGCGAACTCGACCTATTGCCCGATGCCGTAGCCGCTACGATTTTGTCCGACATCGGCAAATACGTTCCCACTTGGCAAGAATTGGTTACCGAACGCTGCAACAGCACCGTTTGCGAGCTGGTCAAAGGCGTAGACGAAGTACAAAAACTGACCCAATTCGCACGCGTGGACAGCCTCGCCACGCCGGAAGAGCGCGCCCAACAAGCCGAAACCATGCGTAAAATGCTGTTGGCGATGGTTACCGACATCCGCGTCGTCCTGATCAAACTGGCGATGCGCACGCGCACCCTGCAATTCTTAAGCAACGTTCCCGACAATCCTGAAAAACGCGCCGTTGCCAAAGAAACCCTCGACATTTTTGCCCCCCTCGCCAACCGCTTGGGCGTGTGGCAACTCAAATGGCAGCTCGAAGATTTGGGCTTCCGTCATCAAGAGCCGGAAAAATACCGCGAAATCGCCCTGCTTTTGGACGAAAAGCGTACCGAGCGCCTCGAATACATCGAAAACTTCCTCAATATCCTGCGTACGGAACTGAAAAAATACAATATTCATTTTGAAGTTGCCGGAAGACCGAAGCACATCTACTCCATTTACAAAAAAATGGTGAAGAAAAAGCTCACTTTCGATGGTTTGTTCGACATCCGCGCCGTACGGATTTTGGTCGACACCGTTCCCGAGTGTTACACCACGCTGGGTATCGTCCACAGCCTCTGGCAGCCGATTCCGGGGGAGTTTGACGACTACATCGCCAACCCGAAAGGCAACGGCTATAAAAGTTTGCACACCGTTATCGTCGGCCCGGAAGACAAAGGCGTGGAAGTCCAAATCCGCACCTTCGACATGCACCAATTCAACGAATTCGGTGTCGCCGCCCACTGGCGTTATAAAGAAGGCGGCAAGGGCGATTCCGCCTACGAACAAAAAATCGCCTGGTTGCGCCAACTCTTGGACTGGCGCGAAAACATGGCCGAAAGCGGCAAGGAAGACCTCGCCGCCGCCTTCAAAACCGAACTTTTCAACGACACGATTTATGTTTTGACCCCGCACGGCAAAGTCCTCTCCCTGCCTACGGGCGCGACCCCCATCGACTTTGCCTACGCCCTGCACAGCAGCGTGGGCGACCGTTGCCGCGGTGCAAAAGTCGAAGGACAAATCGTGCCGCTGTCCACGCCTTTGGAAAACGGACAACGTGTTGAAATCATTACTGCAAAAGAAGGCAATCCTTCCGTCAACTGGCTCTACGAAGGCTGGGTCAAATCCAACCGCGCCATCAGCAAAATCCGTGCCTTCATCCGCCAGCAAAATGCGGATACCGTGCGCGAAACAGGCCGGGCCCAACTGGACAAACAGTTGTCAAAAATCTTCCCCAAACCCAATCTGCAAGCATTGGCGGAAAAACTCGGCTTCAAAAAAACCGACGAACTCTATACGGCCATCGGCCAGGGCGAAATTTCCAACCGCGCCATCAGTAAGGCCTGCGGCGCTTTGATCGAGCCGGCTCCGGTACCGGTTGACGAGACCAATATCGTCAAACAGTCCAAAATCAAAAAAGGCGGCAAAAACGGCATTCTGATTGACGGCGAAGACGGCCTGATGACCACGCTTGCCAAATGCTGCAAACCCGCGCCGCCCGACGATATTGTGGGCTTTGTTACCCGCGACCGCGGCATTTCCGTCCACCGCTGCACCTGCCCTTCTTTCCACCACCTTGCCGAGCAGGCTCCGGAAAAAGTGTTGAACGCAAGCTGGGCAGCCTTGCAGGAAGGACAAGTATTTGCCGTCGATGTTGAAATCCGCGCCCAAGACCGCTCCGGTTTGCTGCGCGACGTTTCGGATGCGCTGGCACGGCACAAGCTCAACGTTACCGCGGTGCAAACTCAATCACGCGATTTGGAAGCCAGCATGCGCTTTACCCTTGAAGTCCGCCAAGTCAACGACCTGCCGCGCGTATTGGCCAGTCTGGGCGACATCAAAGGCGTTTTAAGTGTAACGCGCTTATAATTCCCATTCCCCCATCTAAAGACCGTCTGAAAATATTGCTTTCAGACGGCCTTTCACACAACGGCTGCCAATATATAACCTACGCTTCTATCCTTACAATCAGCCGTTATTTCCTGTCCGCCATATTCTCAGGCAAACTCGCCATCCGCATGATAAAGAAAGATATTTTTATTCTTATATTAACCTTAAGGAAACTTCATGGATACACGAGACCTGTTCCCTCATGAAATTTTGCAGGACGCCATCGGCAAGAGTTGCGCCAAATCTGAATTCAGCATCAAGATGTTGGTGATTTTGAGTTTCTTGGGCGGCGGTTATGTCGGCTTCGGCTATCTTGCCTGCCTGCGCGTCATCAGCGGCATTCCTGCCGAATGGAACGGTCTGGCCGCCCTGTTGGGCGCATCCGTGTTCCCGATTGCACTGATTTGTATCTTAATCGGCGGCGGCGAGTTGGCAACAGGAAATATGATGATTATGGCTTTGGGCAGATTGACCGGCCGAGTCAGCACCCACAAACTGGTGCGCAACTGGCTGATTGTCAGCTTGGGCAATCTGGCAGGCGCCGTAGCCATGGCCTATTTCCTCGGCCACTACGTCGGCCTTGCCGAAGGACCGGCCACAGCGAAAACCATTGCCATTGCCGAAGCCAAAGTCAATATGGACTTCGGCCGCGCATTCGTTTCCGCCATCGCATGTAACTGGATGGTGTGTATGGGCATCTGGTTTTATTTCGGCGCACGCCATACTTCAGGACGAATCTTGGCCATGTGGTTCCCGGTTATGATCTTCGTGTTAATCGGCTTTCAACACTTTGTCGCCAATATGTTCATCATCCCGGCCGGCATTTGGGCGGGCGCAAATGTCAGCTGGGGTCAATTTTTCTACAACATGATTCCCGTTTTCTTAGGCAACGTCCTGGGCGGATCATCCTTTGTTGCAGCCTCTTATCTCTTTGCTTACAAACACTTACTAAAAGACGATTTTTCTATTTGATGTAGCCTTTTTTCTAAAAACCCCGTATCTGCCCGACACAGATACGGGGTTTCTGCACAAGGCCGTCTGAAAGTCCAAGTCGTTTAATTACTTTTTCTCTTTAATCCCCAAAAAACATCAGGAAAGATAGTTTCACACACTTTCCTTCGTCATCATCGGTAAAAATTTATATATTTTTATGTTTTTAAATGACTTAGCCAAAAGGCGGCATCAATTTCGAATAAAGGCTGAGTTCTTCGCTTTGCAAAAGCGACTTTTTGCGGTATGCTGGTTTAAATTATTTACAATTTAATGCATTAAGATTTCGTATTTTATTGTATTTGAAAATAATTTATCCTGTCTCTCTCGCAAAAAACAGGATTTTTAAGCTGTATTTTTATTAGAAAAAAGTTTGGGTATGAATTGCTTGCAATTTCAAACCCGTTTTAAAAGTTAGATGAGGAATAAGTACATGAATCCCATGTATATCACTTTCGCGATCTATTTGGTCGCCGTACTACTGATCGGCCTTGCCGCCTATTTTTCAACCCGCAACTTCGACGACTACATCCTCGGCGGCCGCAGCCTGGGCCCGTTCGTGACCGCGATGTCTGCCGGTGCTTCCGATATGTCAGGTTGGCTTTTGATGGGTTTGCCCGGTGCCATTTACCTGAGCGGTTTGAATGAAGCTTGGATTGCCATTGGTCTGATTGTAGGTGCATACTTCAACTGGCTTTTGGTTGCAGGCCGCCTGCGCGTGCATACCGAATACGCCAACAACGCACTGACGCTTCCTGACTACTTCTTCCACCGCTTCGGTGCCGGCGGTCACTTGATGAAAGTGGTTTCCGCACTGATTATCTTGTTCTTCTTCACTATTTACTGTGCTTCAGGCATCGTGGCCGGTGCTACCCTGTTCCAAAGTCTGTTCCACGGTATGTCTTACACTCAAGCCATGTGGCTGGGTGCCGGCGCAACCATCGCCTACACTTTCTTGGGCGGTTTCTTGGCCGTAAGCTGGACCGATACCCTGCAAGCTTCTTTGATGATTTTTGCATTGGTACTGACTCCTGTAATGGTGTACTTGGGCTTGGGCGGTGCAGATCAAATGAATGCCACTATGCAACAAGTCGCCGCTTCTACCGGTAAAGAATACGGCAGTCTGTTTGCCGGTACGACCGTCATCGGCATTATCTCCACCGCGGCTTGGGGCTTGGGCTATTTCGGCCAACCGCACATTTTGGCCCGCTTCATGGCTGCCGAAAGTGCCAAATCCTTGGTTTCCGCACGCCGCATCGGTATGACTTGGATGATTCTGTGTATGGCCGGTGCCGTGGCTGTCGGCTACTTCGGTATCGCTTACTTCGGTGCCAACCCTGCCCACGTTGATGAAATGAACGGCAACCACGAACGTATCTTCATCGCTTTGGCTACCCTGCTCTTCAACCCTTGGATTGCCGGTATCATCTTGAGCGCGATTCTCGCCGCCGTAATGTCCACCCTGTCTTGCCAATTGTTGGTTTGCTCCAGCGCGATTACCGAAGACTTCTACAAAGGCTTCCTGCGTAAAAAAGCACAACAAGCCGAGTTGGTATGGATTGGCCGTCTGATGGTTTTGGCGATTGCCGTGATTTCCATCCTGATTGCTTCTGATCCTAACAGCAAAGTATTGGGCTTGGTGGCTTACGCATGGGCAGGTTTTGGTGCCGCATTCGGCCCGGTTGTTATCCTGTCTGTACTGTGGAAACGCATTACTGCCTACGGCGCACTCTCCGGCATGATTGCAGGTGCGCTGACTGTAGTGGTTTGGGCCGAATGGATCAAAAAACCTGCTTTGGCCGCACAAGAAACAGGTTTCGCTACTGTCTATGAAATCGTCCCCGGCTTTATCATTTGCACACTCGTGATTGTTTTGGTGTCCCTGATCGACAAAAAACCTTCACGTGAATTGCAAGAACGCTTTGAAAAAGCAGACGCAGAATACCGCGCCTCTAAATAAGGTGTTTTCAGACGGCCTGCATGATTCCGTGCAGGCCGTTTTTACGACATAAACTGTTTCAAAATAATCTGATACTTATCAGAAAAAACAGCAATTTATGCGGATGCATCTTGTATCCGCATCATAAATTTATTACGATATTACTATCCTTCAGAATACCTGTTTTAGCAATCCTATCCAGGCCGTCTGAAATCATGAAAAAACCTCTGGAGAACTTAAATAATGTTTAACTTTGCTTTTCCAACACAAACTCCTCTGCGCCAAGCGATAACCGATGCCTACCGCCGCGATGAAATCGAAGCCGTACAGGATATGTTGCAACGTGCACAGATGACCGACGAAGAGCGCAATGCCGCTTCCGAGCTTGCCCGTCGTTTGGTTACCCAAGTCCGTGCCAGCCGTACCAAAGCCAGCGGTGTAGATGCCTTGATGCACGAGTTTTCCCTCTCCAGTGAAGAAGGTGTTGCACTGATGTGTCTGGCCGAAGCCCTGCTGCGTATTCCGGACAATGCCACCCGTGACCGCCTGATTGCCGACAAAATCTCTGAAGGCAACTGGAAAAGCCACTTGAACAACAGCCCTTCCCTCTTCGTTAACGCGGCCGCATGGGGTCTGCTGATTACCGGCAAACTGACCGCGACAAACGACAAACAGATGAGTTCCGCATTGAGCCGTCTGATCAGCAAAGGCGGCGCGCCTCTGATCCGTCAAGGCGTTAACTACGCCATGCGACTGCTGGGCAAACAGTTCGTCACCGGTCAAACCATTGAAGAAGCGCTGCAAAACGGTAAAGAGCGCGAAAAAATGGGTTACCGCTTCTCCTTCGATATGTTGGGCGAAGCCGCATACACCGAAGAAGATGCCAACCGCTACTACAACGACTACGTCCAAGCCATTCATGCCATCGGTAAAGATGCCGCAGGCCAAGGCGTTTACGAAGGCAACGGTATCTCCGTCAAACTTTCCGCCATCCACCCACGCTACTCACGCGCCCAACACGAACGCGTGATGAGCGAACTGCTGCCGCGCCTGAAAGAATTGTTCCTTTTGGGTAAAAAATACGATATCGGTATCAACATCGACGCCGAAGAAGCCAACCGTCTCGAATTGTCTTTGGACTTGATGGAAGCTTTGGTTTCCGATCCTGACTTGGCCGGCTACAAAGGTATCGGTTTCGTTGTTCAAGCCTACCAAAAACGTTGTCCGTTCGTTATCGACTATCTGATTGACCTGGCCCGCCGCAACAACCAAAAACTGATGATCCGTTTGGTTAAAGGCGCATACTGGGACAGCGAAGTGAAATGGGCTCAAGTAGACGGCATGGAAGGCTATCCGACTTACACCCGTAAAGTCCACACCGACATCTCCTACCTCGCCTGCGCACGCAAACTCTTGGATGCGCAAGATGCCGTGTTCCCACAATTTGCCACCCACAACGCCTACACTTTGGGCGCAATCTACCAAATGGGTAAAGGCAAAGACTTCGAACACCAATGTCTGCACGGCATGGGCGAAACCCTGTACGACCAAGTGGTCGGCCCGCAAAACTTAGGCCGCCGCGTACGCGTGTATGCCCCGGTCGGCACACACGAAACCCTGCTTGCCTACTTGGTACGCCGTCTGCTGGAAAACGGTGCGAACTCTTCTTTCGTGAACCAAATCGTTGACGAAAACATCAGCATCGACCGCCTGATTAAGAGCCCGTTCGACACCATCGCCGAACAAGGCATCCACCTGCATCCGGCATTGCCTCTGCCGCGCGATTTGTATGGCAAGGGCCGTCTGAACTCCCAAGGCGTCGATTTCAGCAACGAAAACGTATTGCAAAACCTGCAAGAAAAACTCAACCAAGCTTCTTCCGAAGACTTCCACGCCGCGTCTATCGTCAATGGCGAAGCGCGTAATGTAGGCGAAGCTCAACCCGTCCGCAACCCTGCAGACCACAACGATGTTGTCGGCACTGTCAGCTTTGCCGATGCAGCATTGGCCCAAGAAGCTATTGGTGCAGCCGTTGCCGCCCTGCCGGAGTGGAGCGCCAAACCTGCTTCAGAACGCGCCAACTGCCTGCGCCGTTTTGCCGATTTGTTGGAACAACACACGCCTGCATTGATGATGCTGGCCGTCCGCGAAGCCGGTAAAACCCTGAACAACGCCGTTGCCGAAGTACGCGAAGCCGTTGACTTCTGCCGCTACTATGCCAACGAAGCTGAAAACACCCTGCCTAAAGATGCCAAAGCCGTCGGCGCAATCGTTGCCATCAGCCCATGGAACTTCCCATTGGCCATCTTTACCGGCGAAGTCGTTTCCGCCCTGGCTGCCGGTAACACCGTTATCGCCAAACCTGCCGAACAAACCAGCCTGATTGCCACTTACGCAGTTTCCCTGATGCATCAAGCCGGTATTCCGACTTCTGCGCTGCAACTCGTACTCGGCGCAGGCGATGTCGGCTCCGCCCTGACCGGCGATGCCCGCATCGGCGGCGTGATCTTCACCGGTTCTACCGAAGTAGCGCGCCTGATCAACAAAGCCCTGTCCAAACGCGACGACAGCCCTGTCCTGATTGCCGAAACAGGCGGTCAAAACGCGATGATCGTGGACTCTACCGCCCTGCCGGAACAAGTCTGCCTCGACGTATTGAACTCTGCCTTCGACAGCGCGGGCCAACGTTGTTCCGCCCTGCGTATCTTGTGTGTTCAAGAAGATGTTGCCGATAAAATGATCAACATCATCAAAGGCGCAATGGACGAGCTGGTTGTCGGTAAACCGATCCAACTGACCACAGACATCGGCCCTGTCATCGATGCTGAAGCCCAACAAAACCTGTTGGCCCACATCAACAAAATGAAAGGCGTAGCGAAGGCTTACCACGAAATCAAAACTGCCGCCGACGTTGATGACAACAACTCTACCTTCGTTCGTCCAATCCTGTTTGAATTGAACAACCTGAACGAGTTGCAACGCGAAGTGTTCGGTCCTGTACTGCACGTTGTCCGCTACCGCGCCAGCGAATTGGATCAACTCATCGACCAAATCAACGCCAAAGGCTATGCTCTGACCAGCGGTGTACACAGCCGTATCGAAGGTACTGTCGACCATATCCGCGACCGCATCGAAGCCGGTAACATCTACGTTAACCGCAACATCGTCGGTGCCGTTGTCGGCGTACAACCTTTCGGCGGTCACGGCTTGTCCGGTACCGGTCCTAAAGCAGGCGGTTCATTCTATCTGCAACGCCTGGTTCGTACTCCTGAATGGGTTGCCCCAACCCTCAGCCGCATCGGCCAAGCAGACGAAGATGCGCTCAAACGTTTGGAAACCCTGGTTCACAAACTGCCGTTTAACGCCGAAGAGAAAAAAGCCGCAGCCGCAGCTTTGGGTCACGCTCGCGTCCGTACCCTGCGCAAAGCCGAAACCGTATTGGTCGGCCCGACCGGCGAACGCAACTCATTGAGCTGGCGCTCTCCAAAACGTGTTTGGGTACATGGCGGCAATCTGCTGCAAGCCTTCTCTGCCCTGACCGAGCTGGCAGCTGCAGGCATCCAAACCGTTGTTGAGCCTAACAGCCCGTTGGCTTCCTACTCAGCCGATTTGGACGGTTTGTTGCAAGTCAACAGCAAACCTGAAAACGCAGGCATCAGCCATGTTGCCGCTATCGAGCCTTTGAGCAGCGAGCGCAAACAAGAATTGGCCGGCCGCGACGGTGCGCTCATCCGCATCCTGCCTTCCGAACAAGGTCTGGACATTCTGCAAGTATTTGAAGAAATCTCTTGCAGTATCAATACTACCGCTGCCGGCGGTAACGCCAGCCTGATGGCAGTTGCCGACTAATCACAGCCAAATCAAAGGCCGTCTGAAATTCAGACGGCCTTTTTTTATCTGTTTTTATTTACATTTTTGCCGGATATTCGCACAAATCATTAATCAAACATTTGCTGCATTGCGGTTTCAAAGCCTTACATGTATAGCGGCCGTGCAAAATCAACCAATGATGGGCATCCATCAAAAATTCTTTGGGAATAAAACGCATCAGCTTGTCTTCAACTTCACGCACATCCTTGCCCGGCGCGATTTTGGTGCGGTTGGCCACACGGAAAATATGGGTATCGACCGCCATAACAGGTTGCCCGAATGCAGTATTCAATACCACGTTGGCAGTTTTTCGGCCAACACCGGGCAAAGATTCCAAAGCCTCGCGGTCGGCAGGCACTTCGCCATTGTATTTTTCCAGTAAAATACGGCAAGTCTGCATGATGTGTTTGGATTTGGTTTTGTAGAGGCCTATGGTTTTGGTGTATTCCATCACGCCATCCAGCCCTAAATCCAACATGGCTTGCGGCGTATTGGCAACGGGAAAGAGTTTGGCAGTCGCTTTGTTCACGCCGACATCAGTCGCCTGAGCAGACAATAAAACAGCGATGAGCAGCTCAAACGGCGAGCTGAAATTCAACTCGGTAGTCGGATGAGGATTGGCAGCACGGAAACGCTCGAAAATTTCTTGGCGGATTTGTTTGTTCATTGTTTGGATTATTTTTTTATTGGCGCAGCAATTATAGTGAAATCATGTTGATACTGCTACTTCAAGTAAAACAAGGCCGTCTGAAATTGTTTTCAGACGGCCTTGTTTTATAAGCATTGCTATTTTAAATGCTGTTTACTTCTTACTCAAAGTCAGCCCTGTCCAGCCAAACACCAGCGTCAGAGCCAAGCTCAAGTAGCAGAAGAAGGCGTAAGGCAGGTATTCCCAAACAGGCACGCCCAAGGCATGGCTGATGAATACGCCGCAGACGCTCCAAGGCACCAACGGGTTGATGACCGTACCCGCATCTTCCAGCGTACGGGCAAGGTTGCGCGAATGCAGGCCGAGTTTGTCATAAACCGGCTTAAAGGTTTCGCCGGAAAGCAGAATACTCAAATATTGTTCGCCAATCAGGAAGTTGACACCGACCGATGTCATGGCCACGCTGAAAGTAGCGCGTCCGGCATTGGTCAGGAACGCACGAATGGCTTCCAACAAAGACGGAATCACACCGATGCTGAACAACAGGCCGCCCAAGCTCATGCCGAGTATCACGATGGTTTGCGTAAAGAACATGCTTTCCAAGCCGCCGCGCGAAATCAATCGGGCAATGTCTTTGAATGCTTCGCCTTCAAGTTTGTATCCGCTGTAAAACCACGCGCCCAGCTGTTTCAAATCAGGTGTACTGTGGAAGTAAGTGACAATCAGCGCCACCACAACGGTAAACAACATGGCCACAATGGCATTGACGCGCATCAGGGCAAGGACGACCAATAAAGCAAACGGAATCAGCGAGTAGGCATGCACCAAACCGGTTGCTTCCAATTGCGCGCGGAAAGCCTCGACGCTGTTCATGTCATGCGCGGCAACATTGGGTAAGAGCCACAACATTAAGGCCGCACTGATCAACCACGCAGGCACAGTGGTGTACATCATGTTTTTGATATGTTCGAACAAATCAATGCCGACAATCGAAGCGGAAATACCGGTCGTATCGGAAAGCGGCGACATTTTATCGCCGAAGAACGCGCCCGACACAATCGCACCTGCCGTCATCGCCATATCGGCATGAAACGCAGCCGCCATACCCATAAAGGCCACGCCGACAGTCGCACAAGTCGTCAAACTACTGCCGATAGAAATACCGATGACCGAACAAAGCGCAAACGCCGAAAAATAAAAATAAGTCGGCGAAATCAATCCGAAACCGTAATACATCAGCGTCGGAATCGCACCGCTCATCATCAGCGCGCTGACCATCAGGCCGATAAAGAAAAACAGATAAATCGCGCCCATGCCCTGCCCGACCGCGCCGATCATACCGTTTTGCATGTCTTGATATTTCAAGCCGCGCATCAAGCCGTACAAAAGCAAGACCACGATCGCCGTTACAATCGACATATGCGGCAGCCATTCGAGCGAAATAATCGTATAACCCATTGCCGCCACCAAAGCCAAGGCCACCGCAATGGCCTCGAAACGCGGCATATTGAGTAAGGATTTGAAAGCAAACATTGTTCTTTGCCTTTTTAATAAGTATTTAACAGATTTTAGCATAACAGGCCGTCTGAAAAACCGGTTTCAGACGGCCTGCTGATTATTTTACGAAAACAACGCTCACGAATCCTTGCCATTTTCTTTAAAATAAACGAATTATTTAGAATAAAATATTTTTTAATTAAAATAAATGGTGTTTTATTGCTTTTTAAAATATCCATCATGCAAAAATGCCACCACCTGTCCGGCAGTTTTGCGGTTGAACAGCATACCGCTATGGCTGACCGGCAAAACGACATGATCGCGCATATTCGGACAATGCGTTTCGCTGACCAAAACCGTACCATCATGTTCGCCATGCAAACCTAAAACACGGCCCAGACCATACGGTTTGTTACCGGCGATACTGCCCAACTCAACGCATTCTGGCAATTCAGGCATACTGCCGTCCAACGCCCCTTTGTAAGAGCCGCCCAATACCGGCTTTTGCAAACCCAAATTGAGCACACGTTGCGCAGCCCGGCTGCCTTGGTGCGGCGTACCCATGGTAACGATACGACCGCTGACTTTATCCGGATATGCCGCCGCAAAATTGCGTAAGACCAACCCGCCCAAACTGTGGCCAACAAAGTGCAGCGTTTCATCAGCATGGTTCTCATCAATCCATCGCGCCAAGTCCTCAACATGCCGATTCATCGAATGCAACACACTGCAATAATCGAACAGCGCAACTTCAAAACCTTCTTGTTCCAGCAAATACGCCAGCGGCCTCATGACCCACGAATGCATGTGCAAGCCATGCAGCAAAATGATTTTGGCCATTTTTTCCTCCTGTCATTTAAATCATTATGCCACAAAGTCAAAAGGCCGTCTGAAATCCCATAAGGTTTCAGACGGCCTGTTATCATGATGGATTATTCGTCAGCTTTGTAGCCTTTTATAGCCGATTTTGCCGACCAAATAGCCCATCGGAATCGACATAATCGCATAAGCAGTAAAGAAACAGAATTGAATCAGCATCGCCTGAACATAAGTCAGGTCGAAAATATCTTTCAAATGCGGAATCAAAATATCGTTCATGCAGGTAATGAAACCCATCATGAAAAAGAGTGTAGTTAGGACAACCAGCGCAGGAGTATGATTTTGTTGTGAATGCGCAGACATGATTTGCCTTTCGTTTTGTTAAGATTTGCTGGAAAAATGAGCTTAAATCAGTTCATTAAACTTAACACCCATTAACAGCCGCCCGTATCATACTGATAATCCGTCACTTTGAAAACTATTTTCTAACAGCCGACTACATTATCCTTCAACCGTTCAATTTTAAAAAATTCAATAATATTGGATTTATCTTTTAATGGATTAAAAAATAAAGGCATAATCCCCTTATTAAGCCTGTTATTTCTTTTTTACAATACTCCTTGATATAACTCAAAATATGCCTCTTCTTTACGCTTACCTTGGCCTGATGGCCTCTGCCTTTACTTCTGCCACACTACTTCCGGGTACATCCGAGGCGGCATACGCCGCATTTGTGTACCAATATCCGCAACACGCCCTCGGCGCATGTTTGTGTGCCGGGTTGGCGAATGGCTTGGGCAGTATGGTTTCGTATTACATGGGCAGGATGTTTCCGACCAAGAAAAGGCCGTCTGAAAAAGTATTGGCGCGTATACAAAGATGGGGGATTTGGCCGCTATTGTTCGCATGGCTGCCAATTATCGGCGATGCCCTCCCCCTTGCCGCAGGCTGGCTCAGGCTTAATGCTTTGCATTGCGCCATTATTCTGATTGCAGGCAAACTGCTGCGCTATGCGATGATTTATTGGGGAATGAACGCAGTTGCCGGATAAGCTGACAAGTCAAAAATAAAGGCCGTCTGAACGATTCAGACGGCCTTTGCCTTTAATTCGACAATTACAACACTTTTACAATGCTCTCGCACAAATAATCGATGTTGTCATCGGTAATGCCAGCAACGTTGATGCGGCCGGAGCGGACGGCATAAATGGCAAACTCGTTTTTCAAACGGTCGACTTGTTCTGGAGTCAGGCCGCTGAAAGAGAACATGCCGTTTTGTTCGATAATGAAATCAAAGTCTTGGCTTGCACCTTTGGCTTTGAGCAACTCGACAAATTTTTGGCGCATGGCTTTGATGCGGCCGCGCATTTTATCGAGTTCGGCAATCCATTGTGCTTTCAAATCATCATTTTTCAACACCAGCGCAATGGTGTTCGCACCATGTGAAGCCGGATTGGAATACAAGGTACGGATGATGGTTTTGACTTGGCTATGGGCGCGGGCTGCTGTTGCTTTATCTTCGGCCACCAAAGTGAACGCGCCGACGCGCTCGTTGTACATACCGAAGTTTTTGGAATAAGAGCTGGCAATCAGCAATTCTGTATTGTGTTTCAAGAACACGCGCAAGCCGTAGGCATCTTCTTCCAAGCCGTTGCCAAAGCCTTGGTAGGCAAAGTCAAACAGCGGCAGCCAGCCTTTTTCGGCAGAAAGTTTTGCCAGAGTTTCCCATTGTTCGGGCGTAGGGTCAATGCCGGTAGGGTTGTGGCAGCAGCCGTGCAGCAGGACGATGTCGCCTTTTTGCGCTTGGCTCAAGTCTTCAATCATGCCGTCCCAATCCAAACCGTGTTTGGCGGCATCATAGTAGCGGTAAGGTTTGTCTTGGATGCCGACCGCTTTGGCGATGGCATTGTGGTTTGGCCAAGTCGGATTGGAAATCCAGATGGTTTGCGCGTTCAACTGGCGTTTAACAAATTCGACCGCAATACGCAATGCACCTGTACCGCCAAGGCTTTGCGCTGTTTTGGCGCGACGGCTGGCAATGATTTCGTGGTCTTTACCAAACAACAGGATTTGGGTTTGCTCGTTGTAATCGGCAACGCCGTCGATGGTCAGGTAATTTTTAGTTGTCTCGCTTTCCAGCAGGCGTTTTTCAGCCTCTTTGACGGCTTTGACAATGGGCGTCGCGCCGGATGCGTCTTTGTACACGCCGATGCCGAGATTGACTTTTTCGGGACGGGTTTCGGCTTTAAACGCTTCACCCAAACCTAAAATCGGATCAGCAGGAGCAGCTTCGATATGCTTGAAGAACATGATTTTTCTCTTTACAAGTAGTAAAACGGTTGAAAAAATACAAATTTATGTAATTTTACGCCGTTTCAGGCCGTCTGAAAACGGATTATTACAGGGTTTTAACGCAAGATTGCCAACAAATCCAAAGGTGTGGCAATACGGAAATCGGCAAGCCAGTTTTCGGTTTGGTCTTCGGCAGAAATATAGCCCCAATCGGCAAGCACGGTTGTCATCCCGGCATTCTTGCCTGCCTGCATATCGCGCTCGGCATCGCCGACATAAAAACATCGCTGCGCCTCAACGCCAATCTGTTCGCACGCATAAAACATAGGCTTCACGCTGGGCTTGGGTTCATCGCAAGTATCGCCGCTGACAATCACGGCGGGAGGTACGGTAAACCCGAGCTTAGGCACGAGGACATCGGTAAAACGCATAGGCTTGTTGGTAATAATGCCCCATTGGATACCGCGTTGGGTTAAGGCTTCCAACATTTCGTTTACGCCGTCGAACAAGATGGTTTGGTCGGCATAGCAGTGGCTGTATTCATCCAAAAACTCTTTACGCCATTGCATATAGTCCGGATGGTCGGGCGTAATGCCTGCACCGAGTTTGAGCAAACCGCTCGCACCGTGGCTGGCCTGCGGACGGATTTCATCCATGCTTTTTTCTGGCAAACCGTGTCGGCGCAATACCGTATTGAGCGCGCCACCCAAATCAAGCGCGGTATCGGCAAGCGTGCCGTCAAGGTCGAATAATACGGCTTGGGTCATAAGTGTTCCTTTGATAATTTTAGAAAGCCGTCTGAACAATCCAACAAGTTTCAGACGGCCTGAATATGGTTAATGGTGATGGTGTTCGTGCATTTCCTGCGAACACAAAACTTCATCTTTATGCGGATGCTGTTCGCTTTCAATCTGAATCGTACAATGCCCGATGTTGTGATGCGCCAATTCATGTTCGATGCGGTAGGCGATTTGTTCGGACTCTGCAACCGTCATGTTGCCATCTACGACAATATGGCAGGACAAAACGTGGATATTGCTGGTAATCGTCCAAACATGCAAGTCGTGAACGGACTTTACGCCCTCCGTATTGCGGATCACGCTGAGCAACTCATCGGTATGGATGTTTTCCGGCGCGCCTTCCATCAAAATGTGCAAAGTCTGTTTAAACAGCGTCCAGCCGCTGCGCCCTACCAAAGCCGCCACCAATACGCTGGCAACCGTATCCGCCCATTGCCAACCATACGCCATCATCAGTACCGCTGCGACAATCGCCCCTATCGAGCCGAATAAATCGCTGATTACGTGCAGATACGCGCTGCGCATATTGACGTTTTCTTCGGTATCGCCATTTTTCAACATATAAACGGCGACGCCGATGTTGACCAGCAAACCGATGATACTGACCACCAACATGCCGCCCGTCAAAATTTCCGGCGGATAAAACAATCGTTTGACTGCTTCATAAAAAATCATCGCCGCAATCAACACCAGCGACAATCCGTTAAACATCGCCGTAAAAATTTCAAAACGCTTGTAACCGAATGTCTTTTGCAGCGTGGTCTGTTTCTCGCCAAGTTTGAATGCCCACAATGCTACGCCCAGCGAAAACGCATCGCTGAACATATGCCCCGCATCGGAAAGTAGGGCCAAAGAGTTGGTCAGCCAACCGCCGACCGCTTCAACCAGCATAAATCCAGCAATAACGAAAAATGAAATGCGCAATACCTGCTTGTTGGCGGTATGCGTGTGCGCGTGCGAATGATCGTGATGATGTGCCATAATGATTTTACCGTTTCAGACGGCCTTTTTATCCTGTTTCAAACTTTTCTCAAAATCTTCCAACATATCCAGCTCAAAACGGCTGAATCCTGCGCGTTCCCGTGCTTCGATATTGACGTAGCCGCGGAAGATAAACATATCGTAACGCGCAATCAGGCTGCGGAACAAGGCAACCGGTTCCAAACCGCGCTCACGGCAAAGATGCTGATACCAATGATTGCCGATGGCGACATGCCCCACTTCATCGCGATAAATAATATCCAACACATCGCAGGTTTCCACATCGCCACGCTGCGCCACTTTTGCACGAATACCCGGCGTGACATCCAAACCGCGCGCTTCCAATACCCGCGGCACCAAAGCCATGCGCAACAAGGGATCGTAAGCGGTTTTATACGCCATGTCCCACAAATGCCCGTGCGCTTCAAAATCGCCGTAATCGTAGCCCAAGCTGTTCAGACGGCCACGCATCAAACCGAAGTGAAACACTTCTTCTTTCGCCACCCTCACCCAATCGCGTACAAACTGAAACGGCATATTGCGGAAACGATACGCCGCATCCAAAGCCAGATTAATCGCATTAAATTCAATGTGCGCAATCGCATGCAACATCGCCGCATAGCCTTCGACCGTATTCATCTTGCGCGGCGTAACCTCCGAAGGCGCAACCAAACGCGGACGCAACGGATGACCGGCAAAACAGCAATCCACGGGTTTCGACGCTTCAACCGTCAAACCTTCCGCCTCGCCCAACTGCGCAAACAAGGCCTGCGTCAATTTTCCTTTTTCATCCGGATTGTCCGACAGCAAAGCCTGTTCCAATAAAGGATAAGGATTCAGATACATACAAAACCATTGTTTTCAAAAGATAAATATTATAACCGTTTTAAAAAGCAAACAGAAAGACTATAATTTCACGTTTTCCGTAAAATGACATTAAATACCACACCAAGCCCTTATGCGTTTCATTAAAAAAACGTCAAAACCAAATACAGGACGTCTGGAGAAATAAAGTTATTTCAGATACTTGCTTAGTTTTTTCATATTTACACAAATTAAACCCGCCCTTCAGCCCCTTGCCTGTTACACCATAACGTCTATACTGAACCCATCTCTCCGAACAAGGAACCAAAACATGAAAACCAACCGACTGTTCACCCTGACCGCTGCCGCGCTGCTTTCTTCAGCCATCGGCTTTGCACAAGCCGGCGCAGTGGACGCCCTGAAAAAATTCAATAATGACGCCGACGGTATCAGCGGCAACTTTAGCCAAACCGTTCACAGCAAAAAGAAAACCCAAACCACATACGGCACATTCAAAATCCTGCGCCCGGGTTTGTTCAAATGGGAATACAACAAACCCTACAAACAAACCATCGTCGGTGACGGCAAAACCATTTGGCTCTATGACGTAGATTTGGCGCAAGTAACCAAGTCCTCACAAGACCAAACCATCGGCGACAGCCCTGCCGCCATCCTCTCCAACAAAACGGCATTGGACAGCAGCTACACGCTGAAAGAAGACGGCTCTGCCAACGGCATCGACTACGTTTTGGCTACGCCTAAGAAAAACAACGCCGGCTACCAATACATCCGCATCGGCTTCAAAGGCGACAACCTCGCCGCCATGCAGCTGAAAGACAGCTTCGGCAACCAAACCAGCATCAGCTTCAGCGGTTTGAACACCAAGCCTAACCTTTCCAGCGGTATGTTCAAATTCACGCCTCCTAAAGGCGTTGATGTCTTGAGCAATTAAGCTTCTAATGAAACACAAAGGCCGTCTGAACAACAGACGGCCTTTTATTTAGTTCAATTCAAAATCAAACACACTGTTACTTTTGACCTTGAATGGCAGCGGCAATTTTTTCTGCGCCTTTTTTCGCCCAGTCCGCCTGTTTGGCTTCCACCATCACGCGCACGACAGGCTCGGTACCTGAAGCACGCAAGACCACGCGGCCTTTGCCTTCGAGTTCTTTTTCCACTTCGGCCAAAGCCTCTTTGGAAGCATCCTGCCAGTTTTGGCCTTTTTTGATGCGAACGTTAATCATGGTTTGCGGATACGGCTGCCAATCGGCGCAAACGGTGGCAAGATCTTGATTTAAGGTTTGCAATGCAGCCAAAACTTGCAGCGCGGAAATAATGCCGTCGCCGGTATTGTGTTTGTCCATGCACAAAATATGACCGCTGGCTTCGCCGCCAATCAGCCAACCGCGTTGGTGGAGCTGTTCCAACACATAGCGGTCGCCCACTTTGGCGCGGCAGAAATCAACGCCCTGCTCTTTTAAAGCAACTTCCATCGCCATATTGGTCATCACTGTACCCACAACACCGCCGATTTCCACGCCTTCGTGCGCGCGTGCTTTGGCAATCACATAAATCAAGCTGTCGCCGTCATACACTTTGCCATTGCGGTCAACCATCATCAAACGGTCGCCGTCGCCGTCCAAGGCAATGCCGTAATCGGCTTCATTTTGCAACACAGCAGCTTGCAAAGCTTTCGGATGTGTCGCACCGCATTTTTCATTGATGTTGTAGCCATTCGGCTCATTACCGATACTGACCACTTGCGCACCCAATTCATGGAATACTTTAGGTGCAACTGCATAGCCTGCACCATTGGCGGTATCGACCACCAATTTCAGACCGCGCAAGTCCAAATGACTTGGGAAAGTGGATTTACAAAACTCGATATAGCGGTCATCCGCACCATTAATCCGGCGCGCGCGGCCAAGACGGCTGGACGGCTGGGTTTTCATTTCCTCATCGATTTTGGCTTCGATTTCCAACTCGATTTCATCGCTCAGCTTCACACCGCCTTCGGCAAAGAATTTAATGCCGTTATCGGAATAAACATTGTGGGAAGCAGAAATCATCACACCGGCAGACAAACGCAAAGCACGGGTCAAATACGCTACGCCCGGAGTCGGCAGAGGGCCGGTTTGAATAACATTAACACCGGCGGCGGTAAAACCGGCAATCAGCGCGGCTTCCAGCATATAGCCTGAAATACGCGTGTCTTTACCAATCAAGACGGTCGGTTTGATTTCGCCTTCGTGCTGCACCAAAACCTGACCTGCCGCATAGCCTAATTTCAGGACAAAATCAGGATTGATAGGAAACTGACCGACTTCGCCACGCACACCGTCAGTACCGAAATATTTTTTTGCCATGAGATAACTCCGTGATTGTTTTGTCGTATGTGAATATGGTTGAACTTCTTTAAAAGAATCTTGATTGTATTCGAAGGCCGTCTGAATCTTTCAGACGACCCTTGATCATGAGAATAATTTACTACTTCAGTATTATAGCAAAATCCGGATTTCCTGCACGAAAAAAGCGCATCCTTTTGCAGAATGCGCTTTCTATTCGAGATTCAAAATCAAATCTTAGAATTTAGCACCAGACTGATTAGCCATGTAATCAACTGCAGCTTTCACTTCATCATCGCTCAGGCTACCGTTACCGCCTTTGGCAGGCATTGCATTAAAACCTTCGAGTGCGTGTTTGTGCAGGGTGTCTTTACCTTGTTTGATACGAGGCGCCCAGTCTTCTTTTTTACCTACATGAGGAACACCTGGAACTGCACCGCCGTGACATGCTTGGCAGTTGGCTTCGTAAACTTTTTTGCCGTTTGCACCGCCGGCTGCCGGAGCCGCTGCACCTTTGTCATCTGCTTTGGCTGCATCTGCTTTAGGGGCTTCTGCAGGAGCTGCACCTTCAGCCGCCGGAGCTGAAGCGGCTTCACCGGAAGCGGCTGCATCGGCAGGAGCTGCGGCATCAGGATCAGGGAAAGTACCGCCGGCTTTGTTGGCCATGTAAGTAATGACGCGTTTCAATTCTTGATCGGTCAAATCAGCCGCACCGCCTTTGGCAGGCATTGCGTTGAAACCGTTCAAAGCGTGTTGGAACAAGGTATCGAAACCTTGTGCAATGCGAGGCGCCCAATCGCCTTTGTTTTCAAATTTAGGCGCTTTAGGAACGATGCTGTCCGCAGCGTGACATTGAATACAGATTTTGTTGAAAATCTGATCGCCTTGACGCTCGCCGACTGGAATACCGTCGCCCAATTTCAGTTGGCCGACTGGCTGGATACGGGTTTGAGTCGCAGCTTCGGTTGTTTCGGCAACATCGCCGAATGAACCGCTTCCCGCCAGTTTGATCAGGAAGTAAATCACTGCAATGACAATAACGATACCGCTCACAAGGGTGAACAATGCAGAGCCTTGGGCTTTGTGGTCGCGGAGTTGTTTCATTTGGTAGGCCTCGCCGTTAGGTTAGGTTGTGCTGTAAGTTATAGTTTATGTGTTAAACGCAGTTAACAATATTTTGCTGGATTATACTGAATTCGCAAAGGCTTTCCAATCCATCTTGAGAAAAAGATACGCAAAAATCCTCAAAAAGGCCGTCTGATTCTTGTAAACCTTTGTAGTTATTTGAATATTCCACCCATGCAAAAGCGTGACCGCCAATGCCACTTTCTGACACTTTCAAGATAAACTTTGCCAACGACGCCAATATGCGTTAACCTTACGGCTCTCGCACCCATAGCTCAGTTGGAAGAGTGTCAGTTTCCGAAGCTGGAGGTCACAGGTTCGATCCCTGTTGGGTGCGCCAATTATAAAGAGGCCGTCTGAAAGATGAAAATTTTTCAGACGGCCTTTTGATTTACTTCAAATAAAACTACATTCAGAGACCTTTGCAAAATTCCCCAAAATCCCCTAAATTCCCACTCAGACATTTAGGGGATTTTTCATGAGTACCTTCTTCCAGCAAACCGCACAAGCCATGATTGCCAAACACATCGACCGCTTCCCGCTATTGAAGTTGGATCAGGTGATTGATTGGCAACCGATCGAACAATACCTGAATCGTCAAAAAATCCGTTACCTCCGAGACCACCGCGGCCGTCCCGCCTATCCCCTGTTGTCCATGTTCAAAGCCG
>ERZ1699260.8-NODE-8-length-88928-cov-5.652864_pt1 | contig 88928 bp, 91 predicted proteins | sample MGYA00581519_ERZ1699260 | MGnify/ENA primary metagenome ERZ1699260 (study PRJEB42319, sample SAMD00040324) | human oral metagenome | material: saliva | host: Homo sapiens | study: EMG produced TPA metagenomics assembly of PRJDB4115 data set (Metgenomic analysis of... | reverse complement strand
ATCAGCCTTCCTTCTCAATGGTTTCCAGCACCTTGCGCAACAGCGGGCCGTATTCGTATTTGCCCGGGCAGACGAAGCTGCACAAAGCGAGGTCTTCTTCGTCCAATTCCAAGCAACCCAAAGCCTGAGCACTATCGGTATCGCCGACGATTAAATCGCGCAAAAGCAGGGTAGGCAGGATGTCCAGCGGCATCACGCGCTCGTAAGTGCCGATCGGTACCATGGCGCGGTCGCCGCCGTTGACGGCTGTCGTGAACTTGAAGAGTTTGTTTTTCAGGAAATGACCGAGGGTTGTGCGCGTGATGGAGTATTTGTCCGGCTGCGGCGCAACCCAGCCGAACAGCTCTTTGCTGCGGCCTTCTTCGATAACGGAAATCTGATTGTGGTAGCGGCCGAGGTAATCGTGCGCGCCTTGTGCAATCGCGCCGTTCAATACCGAGCCGGAAATCACGCGGTTGTCTGCGTCAACCAATTCGCCGGCGGTAATTTGCGATACTTTTGCGCCCAAAACAGTACGCAAAAGGCGCGGTTTGTTGACTTGAGAGCCACCCAAGGCAATCACGCGCTCGGTGTTCAGACGGCCTGTAGTAAACAAACGTCCGATGGCAATCACATCTTGATAATTGATGGTCCAAACGGTTTTATTCGCGCCGACTGGCTCGATGAAATGAATGTGCGTACCGCTCAAACCGGCAGGATGCGGGCCGCCGAATTCATGTGTTTCGATGTTGGCGGCGTTTTCAGACGGCACGTCTGCGCCTGCTGCTTTACACACATGGATTTTACGCTCGGTCAGGCGGCTCAATACCAACAGGCCGTGTTTGAAGTCTTCGGCGGCTTCTTTGATGATGACCGTAGGATCGGCAGCCAGAGGATTGGTGTCCATCGCATTGACGAAGATGGCGAACGGCTCGGCATCGACGGCAGGGATTTTGCTGAACGGACGGGTGCGCAGCGCAGTCCACAAACCGGATTGAATCAGGTTGCGGCGCACTTCTTCGTTGCTCAATTTTGCCAACGCTTCAGGTGCGTAGCGTTCGAACTCGATTTCGTCGTTGCCTTCAACGGCAATCACGACTGACTGAAGTACGCGCTTTTCGCCACGGTGAATCGCGGCGATTTTGCCTGAAGCCGGAGCAGTAAATACTACGCCCGGATTCTTTTTGTCTTCAAACAGCACTTGGCCTTTTTTGACGGCTTCGCCTTCCTTGATTTTCATCGAGGGGCGCATGCCGACATATTCTTCGCCAAGCAACGCGACTTCGGTAATGGCCGGGCCGTCATAAATGACTTGCTCCGGTCTGCCCGCGATAGGCAGGTCTAAGCCTTTTTTTATCTTAATCATAAGGATGCGTTACTTTTTGGTGGGTTGAGATTCGGATGTCGGATTGTTTTTTCAGACGGCATGTAATGCTTTGAAACAAAGGATGGGCCGTCTGAAAAAAGCAGAGGTTTGCTATAAAAACAACGAATAAACGCAAACAACAAAGCTTTAGATTCTATCAGGTATAGGCCGTTTTATGTCAGTTTTACGCTTATTTTTACGGGAAAAGTGGGAAAAAAGTAGGGATATGTAATGAAATGTTAAAGCGAAAAAATTTTAACTTATTGATATTTAAGAATTATGTTTGCTGGTTTGTTAGAAAATAAAAGGCCGTCTGAATTTCAGACGGCCTTAAGTTTAAAAGAGCTGCCAAACGAAGAAAATCATCGTATGCAGGGCAAACAGCGGTATCAATACAATCACCGACCATGCCATATAGCCGAAGAAGGAAGGCATCGGTACGCCGCGTTGTTCGGCAATGGCTTTGACCATGAAGTTCGGTGCATTACCGATATAAGTGAGCGCGCCCATAAATACGGAACCCATGGATACGGCCAGCAGCGAATGGAACAGGTGGCCTGTCATCAAGGCTTGGGCATCGCCACCGGCCATATTGAAGAACACCAAATAAGTCGGCGCGTTATCCAAGAATGCCGACAAAATGCCGCTCATCCAGAAATACATCACATTAATCGGATTGCCTGCCGCGTCGTGAACCAGAGACACGACAGCGCCCAGTGCGCCTGCTTCACCGGCTTTCAAAATCGCCAAGACGGGCGAAATGGTAATGAAGATACCCAAAAACAGTTTGCCCACTTCGGCAATCGGCTCGAAGTTGAACTCATTGCCTGCGCGTACCTGTTTGGGCGTAATAATCCAAGATACGGCGGTCAGAGCCAGCAAAATACCATCGCGCATCAGGTTTTGCAAAGCGTAATGGCTGCCCAAGATTTCAAAGCCCGGATGATTTGGTTTCCACAAACCGGACAGCAAGACCGCGCCGACCACGCCTGCCAGCAACAAGAAATTCCATTTGCCGTAAATTTTGACTTTCTCTTCGGTTTCGGTAGAAGCAGGGACAAGGTGTTCGCGTTGTTCACGATGAAAATGTCTGCTGTCGATGATGTAGAAAACGGCCAGCAAAACCACGGAACTGATCAACACAGGCATCAGCATGTGTTTGACGGTCCACATGAAATCTACGCCTTTCAGGAAACCCAAAAACAGCGGAGGATCGCCCAACGGTGTCAAGCCGCCGCCGATATTCGCTACCAAGAAAATGAAGAAAATCACGATGTGAACACGATAGTGGCGATTATGGTTGGCTTTTAAAAGCGGGCGAATCATCAACATCGCCGCGCCTGTCGTGCCCATGACGGATGACAAAGCCGTACCGACTGCCAACAGGGTGGTGTTTAATTTCGGCGAGCCGTGCAAGTCGCCACTGACAAAAATACCGCCCGAAATGGTATAGAGCGCCAAAAGCAGCAGGATAAACGGAATGTATTCTTCAACCAACGCATGGGCAACGGTATGTACGCCGGCGCTGAAACCAAAGGTTACGATAAACGGCGTCAGAAACAGCAGCGTCCAAAACGCGGTAATTTTGCCGAAGTGGTGGTGCCAAATACGGGAGAAAAACAGAGGTCCGAGTGCGATAGACAAGAGAATCAGGGCAAACGGCAGACCCCAAAGCAGGCTGGCGGACGAGCCGTCAAAATCGGATGCCGCTGCCGGGAAGGCGGTAAGCAGCAGTAAAAACGAGAGGTAGCGCATAGTATTTCCTTTTTATTCTGTTGCGCCGTTAGGAACTTTGTTGAGAAAGTACGGCGGTGAAATATTCAGGCCGTCTGAAATATCCAGACGAACTGCGCGGTTGTGTCAGGGGAAAGTATAACGCAAAGCAAGTGTTAAGGGACGGTTTAGAATATTGGAATCAAAAGAAATGTTGATACAAATAAAGAAATACAAGGGAGGGAAGTAGTCGAAAGTAGTAGAAAAGTGGTTTTGAAACAGGGGTTTGAATTATTAATAATAACCCTATCAGAAAAACAATTTAGATTAATTTTAGCTAAAATTTACATTTGATTGAATAAATGGAGGCCGTCTGAAAAATAAGGGTTGAATAGGGTATTTTAGGTGTTACTGATTGTTTTGACGGATAAATCGGGTGTAAAAACAAAAACATGTGAGCGAAAATGCCTACCTGCTTTATTTTATGCTTCCGGCCGCAGCCACATCCACACAGCCACGCAGCTGCAACAGATTGACGATATGACACCGATCCACCAGCGTTCCGGAAACCGCCAAAACATCAACAGGCAGGAAAAGGTCATCATGCCGATAGCGAAGAACTTTGCCTTGCGCGGCACGGCACCGTTGTTTTCCCAATTTTGTATGATGGGGCCGAAATAGCGGTGATGATAGAGCCAATTGTGAAAGCGCGGTGAAGCCTGTGCCCAGCAAGTAGCGGTCAATAAAATGAAAGGCGTAGTCGGCAGAAATGGCAGGAAAATGCCGATAATGCCTAAGACGAGCGACAATGCGCCGCAAAAAATCAATAGATGACGAACCATCTTCCATCACCAATTAGTTGTTTTCAGACGGCTTGTGATGCGGAAATGGACAACGCGGAATATCCAACTTATCCCAGCCCTCATGCCCCATTTTTTCCAGCAACGCAATATTGCGGTCAAAAATTGCCGAGGCATCGGGAAACGCTTCAGCCGCTTTGGCAATACTGTCTTCACGAATCAGGTGTAAAGTCGGGTAGGGCGAGCGGTTGGTGTAGTTGCTGATGTCGTCGGCTTCTGTGCCTTCAAATTGAAAATCAGGATGGAACGGCGCAATTTGGACAATCCCTTCCAATTCGTTTTCTACAACGGCATCGTCGGCAATTTCCAGCATTTGGTTAAAAGTTTCAAAATCAGGGAACAGCGTCGGATGAACCAGTAAAGTGGTTTCCAATTCCGAAGCAGGCGTATTGCCCAGAAGCTGCAATTCACGATCCAAGTCTTCAAGGAAACCGTCCAAATGACGGGCTTCGCTGACAACGATGCGAACCAGGTTTTTAACGTGCGGCGCTTTGGCAAACGGGCAGAGATTCAGCCAGATAACGGCTTTTTCCAGCCATTGTTTGGTATGTTCTGAAACAGTATGGGCGTCGAGATGGGCGGTGTCAGTCATGGTAAAAGCTTATGTGAATTATTCTTAAAAAGTATACAAGTGTATGGGTGTGAAAGCAAACCATTGGAATTTAAAAGGCCGTCTGAACAACAGACGGCCTTTATCAGTTTCAAATCATTAATCCTGAACCAAATGAACCAAAGGCAGAGCGGTCGTATTTTTAATTTCTTTCAACACAAAACTCGATTGCGCATCTTGCACGCCGTGGTGTGAAAGCAGCGTGTCCAAAACAAAATGGGAAAACGCGTTCATATCGGTAAAAAAGGCATGGAGCAGATAGTCGGTTTCGCCCGTTAAAGCAAAGCAGCTCAATACTTCCGGCCAAGCGCGGACAGATTCGGAAAAATCCTCGCGCGCATCTTTTGCCTTGCTAATCGATACACGGATAAAAGCCTGCAAACCCAAGCCCAAAGATACGGGAGAAAGCTGGGCGGCGTATTTTTGAATAATGCCGGCATCTTCAAGCTGTTTGAGACGGCGCAGGCAGGGAGAAGGGGAGAGCGCCACCTTTTCAGAAAGCTCAACATTGCTCAACCGCCCATTTTCCTGCAAAACCTGCAGAATCTTTAAATCTGTTTTATCCAAGTTTAGATGAGGCATGATGGTTCTCCCAATGTAGACAATGTATGTTTTAAAAATGAAAAATGCTTAAAAATAAAGACTTGTATGGTTAAATTATATATTGAGTTCAGATAGGCGACAAATTGTCTTATCAGGAGTGTTGCGAATTTGTTTTATGTAGTGGTGAAAAGATGGAGGCCGTCTGAAACTAATCAAGGTCAAAGCTTTATGTCATATTAGGATTAGATATAAAGAGGCCGTCTGAAAATGAATTTCAGACGGCATTTATTTTCGTAATGTGATAATTCAGGCTCTTAATGACCTTGTTTTGGAGAGTTTTGTTCTTTTGCTTTGATTCGTTTTCCGCGTTTGTATTTGGCTTTGTTTGGGGTGTTTTCTTCGCAATGTATTTTTGTGTTTTTCTTAGGGTATATGCTTGGTTGTTATCCGTTTGAGTTATCGCGGCACATGGCGGGAACCATCATCGGATCCAGTGTTCCGCCGCATTGCCAGTTGAGCAACCAAGTCGAGTCATTGTTAATTCGATAAGGAGTTAAGGTCAGGACTTTGCCTTTGTTTTGGCCTTTATCGAAAGGAATGCTGATTTTGCCTGTATCTGCTTCTACAGTTACGCCACCGTTTTGGATGTATGTACCGCCGATGCGTTGAGCGGTAACACCGATTGCGCCTTGTTTGCTGACATCCTCTGCATTGGGTAGGCGGTTATTTACCGCTGAAGCAATGCTGATTTCGGTTTTCAGGTCGTCGGCAAGGTATAGTGCTTCGGAGGCTTGCGCCCTGCCGATATAGTTTTGGTAAGTGGGTATGGCTACAACAAGCAGAATACCGAGGATGGCGATAACGATCATCAGCTCAATCAGGGTAAAACCTTTTTGGGCTTGAAATGGGGTATTCATTTGAGTGTATCGTTTACTTATTTTTTTATTTTTATAAAGCAAATCCCATAATTGCCTTATGGGATTTGCTTTTATTCAGACTGCAATACCAATATTAGCGGCAGTTAGCAGGAACGTGTTTAGGTTCGCTGTCTTTATATTTACATGTCCAAGTAATTGGAGACTCAGAGTTTGCTTGAGCAGGAGTCAGAGTCAGTACAGGCTGTTTAGTTGCACCTGTATTTTGAGTAGTTACTGTAATTACACCAGTTTTAGGTGTAATAGCAATGCTCTTAACATAGTTAGTACCTTTTGCAGGGAAAGTGTAACCAGTATTGGTGGCAGTAATTTCTTTCAGACCACCCAAAGCAGAAGCAGTTTCTGCTACAGCCAATTTTGCAGGCTCGGCTAAGCTCAAGCCTTCAGATACTTTGGCGCGGATGGTGTAGTCTTGGTACGCAGGCAGAGCGATTACGGCCAAGATGCCCAAGATGGCGATGACGATCATCAATTCGATCAGGGTGAAACCTTTTTGGATTGCTTTCATTGTTTAAAACTCCAGTTTGAAAGTGTGAATAATTGTGTTTAAGTAAAAAGTCCGTAATGTGCTTGGCACTATGTATTATGAGTAAACCATAAGTAAGAAGGAATATACAGCTTCCGTCGGGCTTGCTGCTTTGAGGCTTGGGCCTTATCGGACGTGTTGTTTCAAGCAGTCTGTGTGCCAAGTGTGGAAAATGGGTTAAAAATTTTATTTTTTATTTTTTATTTGTTGTTTTTATTGGGTTTATTTTTCAATTTTTAAGTTTTGTGAGTTTTTGTTTGAAAGTTTCAGGATTTTAGAAAATAGGGCGGTTGACGTTTTTTGTCAGTTTTGTGTTTTTTGTGACAGGGAAGGGAGACAAGTTTGGGTGTGTGACGTTTTTTGTCAGAAATTAAGCTTGGTTTAATAATATGTTAATTTACTTAGACGGGCGGTAATTTTATGGATTAATCGGTGAGTTTAATATTTTGTAATTTTATTTTTTTGTTTTTTATGGGTTTTATTTTGTATGCGTATTTTGTTTGAATATGGATGAGGAAAAGATTTGGCAGGAAGGATTTTTGAAGAGGATTTGGCGTAATAGGTGAATGAAATTTTGTATTTAAAATTATATTTATTTGGGTTATGATTTTAGAATGTAGTTTTATGTCAGAGCAATGGTTTGTTTTAAATTTTAAAGTTTTGGATTTCTTGGGTGTTTTAAAAGAGTATATTCAGGATGTTTATATTTTTGGGTGTGATTAGGGTGAGCAAAAAATGCTCACCCTATGTTTTTAAGATGTTCAGACGGCCTTTATGGGGTCAGGACTTCGATCAATGCTTGTTTTAGGGTGTTTTGGGTTTGCGGGTCTTGGAGGGATGGGCTGTAGGTGATGAAGCTGTCTTCGATGCGCTGATCCAAGGTGGTGATTTTGGCGTAGCGCAGGCTGATGTTGTGTGCGAAGAAGGTCTCGGCGATGTCGGCGAGGAGGTGGGGGCGGTTGACGGCGGTGATGTCTATGGTGTGCCAGCCGGGGTAATCTTCTTCGGGGATGATGATTACGGTAGGAGGAATGGGGATGTGGCGGATGCGGCGGCTGATGTGCGGGCGGCCGTTTTGTTTTTGGACGGTGGTATTGCCGTGGATGAAGCTGTTGAGTTCGGCTTCGAGTGCGCTTTGGCGGTCGGGATATTCTTCGGGCGGTAGATTGTCGGGAAGTTGCAGGATAAAGGTGTCGAGGATGTAGTCGTGCTCGGTGATGAAGGCGCGTGCGGCTTGGATGTCGAAGCGGTGGCTGCTGAAGATGCGGCAGAGACGTGCGAAGAGGCGGTTGCCGTTGGGCATGAAGACCATGACTTGAAGGCTGTTGCTTTGGGGGAGGATGCGGCTGCGGACGGCCGGACTTTGGGTGTCGTAGGCGAGGTTTGCGGTGTGCCAGAGGATTTCCCGCGTTTGATGGCGGACGTAGTATGCGCCGCCGAGGATGCGGCGGAGTTTTTGTTGGTTTTTGAGGGGAACGGCTGCGCGCGTGAGTTGGTCGGCCGCGGCTTGTTCGCGTCGGTTGGGGAGGCGCTCGGGATCGTGGTTTTTGCTGTTTAAGACGGCGGCGGTGCTGTGGTAGAGGGTTTGGAGCAGGCTGGCGCGCCATGTGTTCCAAAGTTTGGGGTTGGTGCCGCGGATGTCGGCAATGGTAAGCAGGTAGAGTGCGTCGAGGTATTCGCGTGTGGGAATACGGCGGCAGAAGGCTTGGAGGACGTGCGGGTCTTGGATGTCTTCTTTTTGGGCAACGGTGGACATGAGCAGGTGGTTTTCAACCAGCCATGCGAGGAGGTGGCTTTCTTCTTCGGTGTAGTAGTGGTCGGCGGCAAATTGTTGGGCGTCTTTGATGCCTTCTTTGGCGTGATCGCCGCCACGGCCTTTGGCGATGTCGTGCAGCAGGGCGGCGGTGTAGAGGACATGCGGTCGTGGGTAGGCCTGCATGATGGCGCTGGCCTCGGGCATTTCGTGGCTGTGGGTTTCGATGGCGAGACGGCGCATATTGCGGACGACGGTCAGGATGTGGTCGTCTACGGGGTAAATATGGAAGAGGTCGTGTTGGAGCAGGCCGGTGATTTTTTCCCATGCGGGGAGATAGCGGCCCAATACGCCGTAGAGGTTGAGAAAACGGAGGGTTTGGGTGAGGCCGGTGCCGTGTTTGAAGAATTGGATGAAGCGGCGGCGGTTTTCTGGGTTTTGGGTGAAACGGGCGTTGATTTTCCGTGTGGCCGCCCACCATGCGCGCAGGGTTTGCGGCTCGATGGTGGTGATGTTTTGCTCCTGCATGGTTTGGATGATGGTGAAGATGTGTTCGGGGTTTTGCTCGAACAGGGCAAGGTCGTTGGCGGCGATTTGGTGGCCGATGCGTTTGTAGTGGTTGTCGATGGGGTGAATGTGCTGGAGGCGGCCGGGGGTTTGATGGTTTTTGAGAATCGGAATGAGGATGCCGTTGAGTTGTTTGATGGCTTTGGTGGCGCGGTAGAAGGTGTGCATCAGGGCTTCGCTTCTGCCGCGGATGTCGGGTTGGGTATAGCCTAAGCTTTCGGCGACTTGGGACTGGTAGTCGAAAAGCAGCCTGTCTTCAGGGCGGTCGGCGGTAAGGTGGAGGTGAATGCGGATGTTGGCGAGGCGGCGGTAGCCGTGGGCCAGCATGCCGGCTTCGGCGCGGGTGAGGAAGCCGGCGGTAACGAGGGCGGTGGGGTTGCTGTCTATGCCTTGTGCTTTGGCTGTCCAGATAAGGGTGTGGATGTCGCGCAGGCCGCCGGGGCAGGTTTTGATGTTGGGTTCGAGTTGTGCGCCTGTGCCTTGGGATTTGGTGTGGCGTTGCTCCATTTCGAGGAGTTTGGCTTCGATGAAGGCGGCTGTGTTGCGGCGTGTGTTGAGTTTGTTTAGAAGTTGGGCGGTAAGGTTGGCGTTGCCTTGGAGATGGCGTGCTTCAAGAAAGGCGGTTTCGCCGGTAATGTCGTTTTGGGTGCTTTGGAGGATTTCTTCTATGCTGCCGCTTTTGATAGCAGGATTGAGGTGTGCATCCCAAAGGGTTTGGATAAATTGGGCGGTTTGCTGTTGCAGGCCGTCTGAAAATGGTGCGGTGGAAATAATTGCCAAGTCCCAGTCTGAATGGGGATAGAGTTCGCAACGCCCGAAGCCGCCGATGGCAATCAGACTGATGTCGTTGCTGTCGGGAAAGTGGATTTGCCAGAGGGTTTGCAGCAGGGTTTCGGCAGCGGCGATATGGTCGCGGAAGTAAGCGGTAGGGCGGTTGTTTTGGCGGTAGGCGGTTTCTGCTGCGGCTTTTTGCTGCCGGTAGGTTTGGATGGCTTGTTGGGCGGCGGTCATGATGGTGTCTGGTTGTGAATTAGGCTTGGGTATCGGCAGGCTCGGTCATTTGGCGGAGCATTTCTTGCGGTGGAAGGAGAAGTTTGTAAGGGGCGATTTTAAGCGCGGATGCGATTTTTTCGATGTTGGAAAGGGCGATGTTCCAGCGTTTGCGCTCGACGGCGGAGACGTAGGTGCGGTCGAGTCCGCATTGGCGTGCGAGTTCTTCTTGCGACCAGCCGTGATTGACGCGGTAGAGGCGCATGTTGTAGGCGATAACGGCGCGGAGATCTTGCGGATCGGGTAGGCTGGGAGGGGGAGTGAGTTTGTTGACCATGGTGTTTGGGGTTTGTGGTTTGAACGATAAGGGGATTTTATACTATTTTTGCTAGGGGAAAGAAAAGGCCGTCTGAAAGTTTCAGACGGCCTTCAAGAGGGTAGGTATAAAAAAAGGGGGTGGCACTCAGCCACACCCAAACACACACACATCAAGAGGAAAGAAAAATCATTGAATAAGAGAGCTGGCTCTTATCGAGGAAACTGGAAGATTAGGGCATGGCCCTGAATCATTGAAAGGCATTATAAATGAAAATAGGATTGGGGTATTGACACAGGTCAATTCTGTTTTAATTTAGAAAATATATCTTCAAGATAGTGGAAATAAATTAAAAATAAGCTAAGGCCATCAGGCCGTCTGAATAATCGGTTTCAGACGGCCTGATGGCCTTAAGGGCTACTAGTTACTATATAAATTAGGTATTAAGCCAAACCTTTATCTTTGGCTTCTTGCAGGCGGGCTTCAAAGTTGCTGAGGTTAACGCCTGCCTGTTCGGCTGCGGAAACCACTTCGGCTACGGATGCGCCGTGTTGCACTTGATGATAACCCCAAAGCAGGGAACAGCGAGTGCCGGTACGGCAGAAGGCAAGGATAGGAGTCGGAGATTGTTGCAACAGATTTTGAAAGGCTGCGACATCGGCTGCGTTGATTTGAGGCGCGACAACGGGCTGGTGTGAGAATTGGTTGATGCCGGCCTCTTTAAACCAGTTTTGCACTTCTGCAAAAGCAGGTTGGTTTTCTTCTTCGCCGTCCGGGCGGTTGCAGATGACGGTTTGGATGCCGAGACGTACGGCTTCTTGGACATCGGCTTCGGTCAGTTGGGGGGCGATATAGAGGGAGTCGGTCAGCTTGCGGATGGGCATAGTTTTTCCTTTCTTTATATTGAATGGGTATGTTGATTTCAGACGGCCTGTGAAGTAGCAGGCCGTCTGAAGTTTTATTTAATGATTGTACAACCAGTTTTCGAGTTTTTGGCGATCGGTAATGTGCAGCAGGGCGGTATTGGCTTCTGCTGCTTGGACTGTGATGCTGGTTTCACGCAGCAGACCTTGGCGGAAGAAATGGATGGTGGTGCGTGTACCGATAGGCAGTTTGCTCCACTGTGCCGCAAGGTCGTTGCAGGCGTAGCCGCCCAAGGCGATGATTTTGTCTTGCGGGCAGAGTCCGGCATTTTCTGCGCTACTGCCATTGAATACATGAGTCAGGACGGCATGGTCGCTGTTTTGTTTGAAACGTGCACCCAAATCGTTGGCTGGGGCAACCGATTGGGGTTCGCTGGCAAATGCTCCGCCGTGTTGGCGGGGCAGGGGGATAAAGTCGAGTTTGACACCTACGCTTTGCAGGCATTCTGCGAGCGGAAGGTCTTCGGTGCTGTATAAGGCCGTCTGAAAGAAGGTTTCTAAATCTAAACCGGTTATTTCTTGGCAACGGGTTTGCCAGTGTTTTTCGGGTATGCCTTGATGGGTGTTGCACCAGTCGCGATAGTGTTGCTGCATCACGCTGTCGAGGGTGTATTTGCCTTGGCTTTTTTTACGGATGATGAGGTCGAGGCAAAGTGCGGCCAGTGCGCCTTTTTGATAATAGCTGACGATGGCGTTGGGGCTGTTTTCGTCTTGTTTGTAGAATTTGTCCCATGCGCTGAAACTGGATTGGGCAAGTGTTTGTTTCAGACGGCCTTGTGTCTGCTGGACGCGTGTGATGCTTTGTGCAAGCAGGGTAAGGTAGGCTTCGGGGCTGATGGTTTTGCTTCGGGCTAGAAAGAGGTCGTCGTAGTAGGAGGTAATGCCTTCAAATGCCCAAAGTTGCTCGGTGTAGTTTTCTTGGTCGAGGTTGTAAGGTGCGAATACGGCCGGCTTGATGGATTTGACATTCCATGCGTGGAAGTATTCGTGGGAGAAAAGGCCGAGCAATTCGGTATAGGCTTTGTCGGCCTCGTCCATATTATAGGGTGGCAGACTGTGGCGGTCGGCGAGTAGGGCGGTGCTGCTGATGTGTTCCAGCCCGCCGTAGAGGTTGTCGCCCAGATGTAGTAAGAAAAGGTATTCGGTAAACGGGGCAGGGGAGGGGAACATCGCCAACTCGGTTTCGCAGATTTTTTGAATATCGGCGAGGAAGCGGGCACGGTCGAAATCGGGATAGATGCCGGTTAATGCAATACGGTGGGGAATGCCTTGTGCTTCAAATTCGAGAAATTCGATGATGCCTGTTTCAACTGGGTGGTCGATAAGCTCGGCGTATGAGGCCGTCTGAAAAGTGGTTGCTGAGGTTTGGGGCAGGGTGGTGGCTATCTGCCATGTGTGCGGCAGGGTGGAAAATTCGATTTGATGTGGCCGGTGTTCTTGTCCGTGGACTTTTAAGAACAGACACGCGCCGTCGAAAAAGCCGCGCTCGGTGCTGAGGAATGAGCCGCGAACGGATAAGTCGAATGCGTAAACAGTGTAGTAAATTTCCCACGCTCCACTGAGGGCAGGGGTTTGCCAATGGTTTTTACTGGTTTGTGTCAGCGGTTGGGCTTTGCCGTTGCAGCGCGCGCTGATGTTTGTGATGTGGCGGGCAAAGTCACGGATGAGGTAGCTGCCGGGAACCCAGTTGGGTAAGCTGATTTCTGTTTCTGAATCATTGGTTTGAGTAAATGATAAGGTGATGTGCCATTCATGAGACAGAAAGTTGGGGGTAATTTTGTAATTAATCATGGCTATTGGTTAATTTGCTAAAGTTTATTAAGAAGAAGGGGTTTTAAGGGGTGGGCTTAATCTATATCAATAAAACTGTATGAAAAAGGGGCTTGAAAAAATACCCTGTCCGATTTAATGCGTATGTTTTAATAATTTATTGATTATAAAAGAAATGAATTTATGTCTTGCTAAATATTTTATGCAATGTGGAATGTAATTTTGCTTGGCATGTTGTGGTGTCTATGTTAAATTTAGAAAAATTTGAGCCTTGGCCGTATTGCGCTTTTCGTAAATGCAGGGGTTGGGGTGAGATAAAAATTTTTTATACCCATAATTTATGGAGACTTCCATGGACACACAAACTTATAACTACAAAGTGGTGCGCCAGTTCGCCATCATGACTGTAGTTTGGGGTATTGTGGGCATGTTGGTCGGCGTTATCGTCGCTGCCCAGCTTTTTGCTCCGGCCCTCGATTTATCCAATATCGGACCTTGGTTCCACTTCGGCCGCCTGCGTCCTCTGCACACCAATGCGGTTATTTTTGCATTCGGCGGTTGCGGTTTGATCGGTACATCATACTACGTTGTTCAACGTACATGTAATACCCGTCTGTTTGGCGGTTGGCTGCCTGCATTTACCTTCTGGGGTTGGCAGGCCGTTATCGTGGCTGCGGCCATCAGCTTGCCTATGGGTTACACCCAAGGTAAAGAATACGCCGAGTTGGAATGGCCTATCGACATTTTGATTACGCTGGTGTGGGTTGCCTACGCCATCGTATTCTTCGGTACGATTGCCAAACGTAAAATCAAACATATTTACGTTGCCAACTGGTTCTACGGCGGCTTTATCTTGGCCGTTGCGCTGTTGCACATCGTCAATAATATCAGCATCCCTGCCGGTTTGATGAAATCTTATCCGGTTTACGCAGGTGCGATTGATGCGATGGTTCAATGGTGGTACGGCCACAATGCGGTGGGCTTTTTCCTGACAGCCGGCTTCTTGGGTATGATGTACTATTTCGTCCCTAAACAAGCAGGCCGTCCGATTTACTCTTACCGTTTGTCCGTCGTCCACTTCTGGGCTTTGATTTTCACTTATATGTGGGCTGGTTCTCACCACTTGCACTACACTGCATTGCCTGACTGGACTCAATCTTTGGGTATGGTATTGTCTTTGATCCTGTTTGCGCCTTCTTGGGGCGGTATGATCAACGGTATCATGACTCTGTCCGGCGCATGGGACAAACTGCGTACCGACCCGATTTTGAAATTCTTGATTGTTTCTCTGTCTTTCTACGGTATGTCTACCTTCGAAGGCCCGATGATGTCTATCAAAACCGTTAACGCTCTGAGCCACTACACCGACTGGACTGTTGCACACGTTCACGCCGGCGCATTGGGCTGGGTGGGCTTTGTAACCATCGGTTCCGTTTACTATATGATTCCCCGCTTGTTCGGCAAAAATGAAATGTACAGCACCAAATTGGTTGAGGCGCATTTCTGGATCGCGACCATCGGCGTGGTTCTGTATATCGCTGCAATGTGGATTGCCGGCGTAATGCAAGGTCTGATGTGGGGTTCTTTGAATGACGACGGCACGCTGACTTATTCCTTCGTTGAATCCGTAAAACGTACCATGCCTTACTACATGATTCGTTTCACCGGCGGTCTTCTGTACCTGAGCGGTATGTGCATCATGGCATATAACGTTTACCGTACTGCTATCAGTGGTAAAGCAGTTGATGCTGAGATTCCTGCGGTTTCTCAAACTCAACACCACTAATGACAAGAAAGATAGGCTACCAAAATGAAATTACAACAATTAGCTGAAGAAAAAGTCGGTGTACTGATTGTATTCACCCTGCTTGTAGTCAGCGTCGGCCTTCTGATCGAGGCTGTTCCGCTGTTCTTCACCAAGGCAGTTACCGAACCTGCACCCGGCGTGAAACCATATAACGCCCTGCAAGTGGCCGGTCGCGATATTTATGTGCGCGAAGGCTGCTACAACTGCCACTCTCAAATGATTCGTCCATTCCGTGCAGAAACTGAACGTTACGGTCATTACTCCGTTGCCGGTGAGTCTGTTTATGACCATCCGTTCCAATGGGGTTCTAAACGTACCGGTCCGGATTTGGCTCGTGTCGGCGGCCGTTATTCCGATGAATGGCACCGCATCCACCTGCTGAACCCGCGCGACGTTGTGCCGGAGTCCAATATGCCTGCATTCCCATGGCTCGCACGCAATAAAGTCGATGCCGAGGCAACTGTGGCGCATATGAAAGCCCTGCGTAAAGTGGGTACACCTTACAGCGATGAAGAAATTGCCAAAGCACCTGAAATGCTGGCCAACAAATCAGAGCTGGACGCTGTTATCGCCTACCTGCAAGGCTTGGGCTTGGCATTGAAAAACGTAAGGTAACATCATGGACGCTAACTGGGCTCGCTCGCTCTTTACTGTTTGGGTATTTATCAGCTTTATTTTAGTCCTCTATATTGTGTTCAATAGACGCAATAAGAAAAACTATGACGATGCTGCCAGCAGTATTTTCGATAATGACGAACAAAGGCCGTCTGAAAAGGACGATCAAGCTCAGTCAGTCCGTGATCACGGAGCAAAATAATGAACACAACATCCCAATTTACCAGTAGTTTCTGGAGTATATATATTGCCGTTATCGTCGTGCTCAGCTTCATCGGCCTGGCTTGGCTTCTGCTTTCGCAAAACGTTGTGAAACGCCCTAAAAAAGGCGAAGAAGTAAAAACCACAGGCCATGAGTGGGACGGCATTTCGGAGTACAACAACCCTCTGCCACGTTGGTGGTTTTGGCTTTATGTCTGCACATGGCTGTTTGGCGTCGGCTACCTGATTATGTATCCCGGTATCGGCGATTACAAAGGCCTGTGGGGCTGGAGCAGCCATGGTCAATATGAAGAAGAAGTTGCCAAAGCCAATCAGCAATACGGTAAAGTGTATGCTAAATTTTCCAATATGCCGATTGAGAAAGTGGCTAAAGACCCTGAAGCCCGTGCTATTGCACAAAACCTTTTTAATACCTACTGTATCCAATGTCACGGCTCAGATGCCAAAGGCTCTAAAGGCTTTCCAAATCTGACTGACGACGACTGGTTGTGGGGCGGTGAACCTGAAAAGATTCAGGAAACCATTGAAAAAGGCCGTACTGCCGCCATGCCTGCATGGGGTCCTGCTTTGGGTGAAGAAGGCGTGAAAAACGTAACACAATATGTTATGTCCCTTTCCAAACCTAAAGGCCAATATGATGAGGAACGCGCCGAACGCGGTAAAGTCCTGTTTAGCGGCCCACCTGCCAACTGTTTCACTTGTCACGGCGACAAAGGTCAAGGTATCCAAGGCCTCGGCCCGAATCTGACCGACGATGTATGGTTGTGGGGCGGTACTCAAAAAGCGATTACCGAAACCATTACCAACGGCCGCAACAGCCAAATGCCTGCTTGGGGTCACTTCCTCGACAAAGACAAGCTGCACATCATGACTGCTTATGTTTGGGGTTTGTCCAACAAAGACGGTAAAAAAGCTCCTGCTAAAAAAGCCGAGCCTGCTCCGGCAGCTCAACCTGCCGATGCTTCTGCTCCGGCGGCCGCTTCGGCTCCTGCTGCCGATAAAGCTGCTTCAGATGCCAAAGCTGCTCCGGCTGCTGAAGCCAAACCTGCTGAAAAAGCAGAAGCGGCTCCGGTTAAGGTAGACGGCAAAGCTGTTTTTGAAGCCAACTGTAAAACATGTCATGGCGGTATGATTCCGGGCGCACCTGTTGTCGGTAAAAAAGACGACTGGGCTCCTCGAATTAAACAAGGTAAAGACACTTTGCACAAACACGCGCTTGAAGGTTTTAATTCAATGCCTGCCAAAGGCGGCAACAGCAGCTTGAGTGACGATGAGGTTAAAGCGGCTGTAGACTTTATGGCAAATGAGTCCGGTGCAAAATTCTAATTTTGAGTCGGATTGAAAAAAGCGTACCTAACAAGGTACGCTTTTTTATATTTGATAAAACCAATAAGAAAAAACATATCAAAAAGAGGCAAAATATATAAGGCCGTCTGAAACATTCAGACGGCCTTTGTTCTTGGTTCAACCAAAATTAATCAATCCAAAGTGGACGTACTGCGTTTCAGGAACCATTCGCTGAAAGGCCACTCGACGCTGTCGAGTAAGTTTTTGGTAATTAACCCCAGTTCCGTATCGCCTTCAATTTGCAATTTACGGTTGAAAAATAAGGTATCGGGATCTTCCTCGCGCATCATCATGCGCATGAAGTCTATGCCGTTGGCGGCCAATCTCAGATCGGGAGTGCCGCTGAAGTTGTCGTCCAGGAATTTTTCCGTATCTGCACTAAACCGCACTTTGATACCGGCATCCAAAACTTCAATTTCGAATTTTCTTCCGGCAAAAAGTTCCATATCGGCAGGCAGTAAACCTTTTTTCAGCATGGTATTCAATACGGAGACCAAAACAAAGCGCGGAGGTTTGCCGGGAAGTTTGGTACCGATTTTCGCCATCCATTTGGGTAATACGATTTCAGGCAGCGCCATAATATGCCTCCTTCACGGTTTCAATACCGGGCTGGCCGCGCCAATAGCCGTCAACCAGTGTTCCGGTAGTCAGTCGTTCCAACTCGGGGCAGACATCTTCCCATGTGGCTTTTCCGTCCAATACATCGCGGTGAATTTGGATAATTTCAGCCATGCCGTGCATTTGTGGCGACAGTCTGAGCATATTCACGCCGATTTTATTCAAATCTTCATGGTGGGGCAGTAGGTTTTGGCAGCCGTAAGACATGGTTTGGATGCCATTGATGGTGAGAAACGGCTGGCCTTCGCGCGTATTCATGGCCATGCCGTGCTCGTGATCGAGGCAGCGGAACTCGCAACTGTCTTTATTCAGATTGTAATGGCGGGCGGTAAAGCAACGTGATGAATAGGCGAGCGGCATTTTGCCCCAAGCAAAGAGTTCGGTTTCAATGCCGTCTGAAGCCTTAATGATTTCGGCAACCTTATCGCGGCTCAGCTCGGACGGTGCAATCCAGCGGAATGCCTCTAATTTTCGGAATACGTCCAAAGTGGTTTCATTGTAGATATTCAGGCTTGCACCGGCAACAAACGGGATGCCGTGTTCGCGTGCCAATTTGACCGCCCCCATGTCGTTGGCTTCAACTTTAAACTTTCCCTGCTCCGTGATTTTGCGCAGGCGTTTCAGATCGGATTCGCTTTCGAGCAGAACTTGTGAGGAAAGAATAATCTCCTTACCGCTTTCTGCCAGGTCTTCAGCCAGTCCGAACCAGTCGGCAAAGCGCATTTTCTGACGGCGTGAGCAGACTACCTCACCCAAATAGACCGTATCCAACGGCGTATCCAGCATGGAAACGTAAAATTCCAGCAGGGCTTCTTTTTGCCAGAAAAATAAAATAGGGCCCAGCGACAATTTCAATGAATTCATTTTTTCCCCCTTATTTCCATGGACGGTTGTATGCGCCCAAAGTTGTCTGATGACCTTCCGAAATTTTGCTCAAGGCATTGTTCCAGGACGGATTGACTTTGAAATGCGACGGGTCGGCTGCGGCTGCATCCAGTGCTTGGCGCAGGGATTTGGTTACTTGCGCCGTATACATCGGACTGCGTTGGCGTCCCTCGATTTTGATGGCGGATACACCGATTTTGATGAGTTCGGGCAACATTTCCAAAACATTCAGGCTGGTCGGTTCTTCCAAAGCATAGTAGGTTTCATCATTGACTTCAAAGCGGCCTTTGCACAAGGTTGGATAACCTGCCGGTTCATTGGGTTTGTATTGGTCTATCAATACCTGGTTTAGACGTACGTTCATGCGGTCGGGCAGTTGTTCCCAGCGGACGGATTTTGCCGGAGAGCAGACCCCTTGCATATTGGGCGATTCGCCTGTTGCATAGCTCGACAAGATGCAACGGCCTTCCACCATCACACACAAACTGCCGAAGCCAAAAACTTCAATTTCCACATCAGTATTGTCAATCACATGTTTGACCTGATCGATGGTCAGCACGCGCGGCAAAACGGCACGACGGATGCCGAACAGCTCTTTCATCATATTGATGGCTTCGTAATTGGTGGCCGAACCTTGTACCGACATATGCAGGCGTAAATTTGGATGTTTGTCTGCCGCATACGCCATGATGGCAGGGTCGGCAACAATAATCGCATCGGCACCCAAATCCGCCGCCGTATCCACAGCGGCGTGCCAACGCTCCACTTGGCCGGCTTGTGCGAATGTATTGATGGCCATCAGTACATTGCGTCCGCGCGCATGGGCGTAAGCTACGCCTTCCCGTGCCGATTTCATATCGAAATTCAGTCCCGGAAAGTTTCGTGCATTGGTCGCATCTTTCAAACCCATGTAAACCGTGTCCGCACCATTGTCCACAGCAGTTTTCAGTGCAGGCAGGTTGCCGGCAGGGCAGACTAATTCTGGAATTTTCTGCATTTTGTGTTTCTCATCTTAATGATAACATCTATCGGGTTAATCAATATTTTGTAGAATTCCGGATATTTTATGGATTAATAACACAAGATATGCTGATTTAAATCAAATCGAAAAATTCAGGTTGACGTAGGCATATTGTTTACAAAATCTTAACAGACGTTGTTTTTTATATATTTCATGTGCTTAAAAATTTTGATGACGAATTTTGTTTCAAAATCGGCTTATGTTTTTAACTATCGCATTTATTAATTTTTACAATAATAACGATAGAAAAATGAAAAAGGCCGTCTGAAAATCTGGTTTCAGACGGCCTTTTATTTTAAAGAAATATATTTAAGAGGAACCTAAGCGTTTATCGGGTCGGGTAAACACAAAAATGAACAGGGAAGTTAACGCGCCCAAAGTATCGGCAAGCATGTCTTTTTGCGCGTCCCAAATATCGCCTTGAGAACCCAAAAATTCCAGTCCGGCCTCTCCGCCGTCGATGACGGCATATTGCCATTCAATGATTTCATAGGCGGCAGCCACGCTCATAATGAAGAACAGGGAGAAAAATAAGGCCAACGGCAGGTTGCACAGCTTGCGGCGCAGCAGCCATTCGGCCATCGGGTAGGCATAAAAGCCGATGATGTAGTGGGCAATACGGTCGTAATGATTGCGGTTTTCGCCCAAAATCGGTTCGACAAAGCGGTTGATGGATTCAAATGGTACATCGGCAAAGGTATAGTATGCACCGATGGAATGCATGATGAGCCAGAAACTCATGAATAAGTAGGCCAAGTTGCTGAAGCGGAAAATGCGGTAGGTGGCAACCAGAAGGAAGAATACGGATGCTACGGGGATGATTTCGGCGTACCAGACCGCGCGGTCATGGGGATTGATGCCTGACCAAACAATGAGGGCACAGATAATCGTAGCAAGAAAAATGGGAAAGATTGGAGAGGGTCTATTCATGTTGTGTATGTAATAACAATGGTTGCGTATTGTATAACGAATTGGCAGGATTGGCAGTTTCATACATTCAAGGCCGTCTGAAAACAGCTTTTAGACGGCCTGAAGTTTAGCCGTTCCAGAAATAACGGGTGATGTGGAAAAACACGGGTGCGGCAAAACAAATTGAATCTACGCGGTCAAGCATACCGCCGTGGCCGCGTATCATATTGCCCCAGTCTTTGACACCATAATCGCGTTTGATAGCAGACATAACCAGGCCGCCAAAGAAACCCATTAGGCAGACGATAAAGCCGATAACGGCTGCTTGGCCGTGGGAGAACGGCGTAATCGGCGCCATCAGCGCGGCAATGGTAGTGGCCGATAAAATACCGCCGACAGTGCCAGAAATGGTTTTGGACGGCGAAAGCGAAGGCATGATTTTTGCACCGCCGATCAGTTTGCCCCAAACGTATTGCAACACATCCGATACTTGCACCACGCCAATCAGAAAAATCAGCAACAGGATATTGTTGCCGTTGTCGAAGTCGTCCAAGTCTAGAAACATCAGCGCCGGAACATGGGACAGGCAGAAGATGCAAATCATCGCCATCCATTGTGTTTTGGCGGCGCGTTCCAAAAAGTGCGCGGTTTGGCCGCTGAGGCTGGCAATAATCGGCAGTATCAAAAAGCCGTAAACCGGAATAAAAATGCTGAACATGCCGTACCAGCCGTCATAGACGAAATAGTATTGCACCGGCAGCAGCAGGTAAAAGCAGACCACCATGCTGTAATAGTCGCTGCGGCGGCGATAGACGAGGGTCATGAATTCGCGCAGTGCGGCAAATGAAATCAGGAAAAACAGTACAACCGTTCCGATTTTGCCGAACCAAAACGCACCCAGCAACACCAGCGTCATCAGCCACCATGCGTAAATGCGGGCGTTGAGGTTGGCGATGGTGGCATTATCTGGGCCGTTTTTGCGCTTGAGCCATTGTCCGATGATGCTGGCGAAACACAATACGGCAAATACGCCGACAAAAATATAGCCGGCTTGCGGAGTCAGATGAGCGGCGGCTTGTTCGACGATGATTTGTTGGGAAGTCGTAGAAAGGCTCATGCTTGTCCTCCTTTGTTTTGCTGAACTTCAGATTCATTTTGGCGAAGCTCGCTGCGGTCGTTTTCAGACGGCCTGAGTGCCAGCAGCGCTTCACGGCTGCGTGTCAAAAAGCTGTCTTTGTCTTCGTTTTCCTGCAAGGTAAGCGGCTGTCCGATATGGACTTCACACAAAAGCGGGATAGGCAGGATTTTGCCTTTGGGCAGTACGCGGCTGATGTTGTCTATCCAAATCGGCACAAATTCGGTATTGGGTTTGCTTTTCGCCAGGTGATAAATGCCGGACTTGAACGGCAGCAGGATGGTGTTGTCGTCAGTGTTACGCGTGCCTTCAGGAAAAATAATCAAGGAGTCGCCTGCGTTCAGCGCGTCTTTCATCTGTTCGGTAATCGCTTGCGGATTATCGCTATGGCGCGGAATCAGCAAGGCGTTGAAAACGTTTTGAATGATGAAGCGTTTGAGTTTGCTCGTCAGCCAGTAATCCGAACCGGCGACAGGACGCGTGGACAAGCGCCAGCGGCGGGGCAGGGAAATCCACACCAACACAAAATCGCCATGGCTGCCGTGATTGGCGTAATAAACTTTTTGGTGCTGATTGAATGTCAGCTCGCGCGGGCTTTTGGGGCGCACGCCCGTAAGGAAAGAGACCGACAGACACAAGGCTTGGTCGGTTAGCCAGGCAAGTTGTTTTTTGAGAAAGTTTTTCATTGTTTCTGCCTTTGGAGGTGAGATACTGCTAAGGATTCAGTTTGGGTAAATCAGCAAAAATAATCAAATGTTTTGGATAAGCAAAATTAAAAATTGGGCGGCGGTCAGGTATAAGCTTTTGCGCCATAAGGAAAGTGCGCCGTTTATCCGTTGGGTTAAAGTGCGGCTGCCTGAAATTTGACGCAAACCGTTTTGCTGTAAGGCGTGGTCGAAGTCTTCAGGAGCGTAGTGGTTGTCGGCAAAGTCTTGGAACACGCGGCGGTCGAAGTGAATGCGGATATGGCAGTACAACAAAACCGCTGCTAAGACGAGTTGCACCGCAAACCATGCACCGCCATATTTTGTCGACAAGGCGAGCAGCAAGGCATTGCAGGCGGCAACATAATGTGCGGTAGAGAGTAGGTGGGCAGTAATACGGCTGTCGGTTGTGTTATCCATCATTATCCTTGTTGTAAACGGTTGGCCGCAGCTTCGACTGCCTGGGCAGTAGCTGGCGATAATACCATTTGCGGCCGAGCCTGTTTGAGTTCGGCCTTCGCTTGTGCCAAGTCTTTGCAGCTACCATAGACCAGCAGCCATGTCAGCACCACTGCGGCACTTCTTCCATAACCCAAAGCGCAACATACCAGCACTTTGCCGTGTTTTTGGCGCAAGGTTTCCAATATCGAGGCCGTCTGAACCAAATCGTTTTCAGACGGCGTTGCCATATCCAGTAAAGGCAGGGAGCGATATTCTCCCTGATGGCTACGGCAGGGATATTCGGCGCATACATCCAATACCGCAGGCTGATGGTTTGAAATCCCCAAAACGCTTCCAATCCACACATCATGGCGGACTGGTGCCGTTTTCGCTTTACTGCGTAACCAATACGCCATGTTGAGCCGTACGCCCACCAGATAAGGCAACAGCAAAACCGTCGCAGCTGCCGACAATTTACCGTTAGCCTGTTTTTGGAAGAAGGCTACATTTCCAGTCAAATAGGCAAAGGCCACCATCAGCAAAGATACGCTAATCCATATCAGCCACAACCACGCGCCACCCAGCAGCGCTGGTAAAACCATCAAACACGCACCAAGTAAATACAGCAGCGCAATCTTTTGTGAGCGTGCATGACTCAAGCCCAGTTTTAGCGGTGAAGCCATCTGGCGCGGGAAAGCCCACAACACCAGCCAGCCGAGCAATGCTCCGGTTGGTACGTCGATAAAATGATGTTGATAAGTCGTCAGTACCGACAAAGCAATCAGGCTTTGCCATAAGAAAAGCGGCAGGCGGATTTTTGGAAAGCGCGTCCAATAAAACGCACCCACGATAATCGCCAACGCGATATGCAAAGATGGCGCTTGGTTGTACGGCAAATCAAATGTGGCCAATGAATCAAACAGCCAGCCCGACAGTCCATCGGCAGGTGGTTTGGACCACCAGAAACGCAGCGGAAACAGCACGAAGCAAAGAGTCGCAATCAGTTGTGCGACTACAAGGTGCGCTACATATCGGTTTTGTTCATGTGTATCACGGCAAAGGAAAAATGCCGCAGCATACATCAGGTTTAGCGACCAATAAGGCACAATCGTCCATGCCCAAAACGGAATATTGCATTCCCATGCAAAAGCGATTTCAGGCACATAGTCCAGCGATGCCGCGTAATGGTTGGACAGGCCGTAGCTGGTGTAGAACAGGATACCGACTAAAATCAGCTTGAACAGAGAAGTTTTTAGGGAGGGTTTCATGGATAGGTACATGGTTTAAATAAGGCCGTCTGAAAGTTAAAAAATTGTTCAGACGGCCTTTATTTTTATTTCTTCACTGCCAAGCTCACGGTGAAAATACCGTCTTCGTCTATCCATTGATGGATTTTTTCAAAACCGGCTTTTTCAACCAGCTGATCCATTTCCTGCTGACTGCGGCGGCGCATTACCCAGTTTGGGCTGCCTGCTTTGTGGCTGGTCAGGGCGCGGGCAATCATTTCCAGTTGCGGATGCCACGGCTGGCCGGTGTAAATCAGGTAGCCGCCGGTTTCAATGGCTTCTCCGAAGCCGTACAGTGAGTTCAAAATCAAATCGTTGTCGGCAAACAATTCATGTAAACCAGATACAATGCCCAACGTTGGACGCGGTTGCAAATCGTGATAATTGGCGCGGTCGTAGGCATTGACTTCATTGAAGGTTACCGTCTCTTGCAAGCCGCGCTCGGCAATCAGTTTGCGACCGGCTTCGACATTAATCGGGCTGTAATCGCGCAAGCGTACGGAATCAGGCAATGTGTCGGCAGTCAGGGCATCCAATACATAGCGGCCATGACCGGACGCAATATCCAAAACGTGTACAGGTTTCCCTGTTTCACGCAGTTTGGCTGAGGCCGTCTGAATGGCTTTGCCGATATTGATTTTGCGTTGGCGGATACCGCGCCAGCCGATGGCGTTGAGATAGTATTTGTCCACCCATACACCGAAAGCGTTGCTGCCTTGCGGTTGATTGCGGTAGACGTAATCCAGCGTGCTGCCTGAATCAAAACCTGTTTCTTGACCGATTCTCAAGCCTTCACTCCAGCGCGCACCCAGTTTGAGCGAGGCGCGATATATTGCCCAAAATGCGCCGCGTGGCGAACAAATAGGCAAAGGCGTAGCCAGTTCGTCAGCTTCGCGGCGGCTGTCGCTGTGCAAATGGGCTTGGGTTAAATCAACTGGTTGCAAAGGTTGGTTGAAACGCTCGCGGATAAAACGGCGCATTTCGACAAATGCGATTTCACGGTCTTGCTCGCCTAAAGTATCGTGGTAGAAACCTGGCAGGATATGGCGCTCTTTAATATGGCTGCCCAAACGGTTGTAGAAATCGTGTTGTGGTTTGTGATGAACGACCCAATCGCTGCCTGAAATCAACAGTTGTACAGGCGTAGTAATCGCTTGTGCATCGGCAACGACGCGTTCGGTTGCTTCATATAACCCCAGCAGGATGCGTACAGAAATAGCGCGGGCAATCAGCGGATCGTTGTCGTAGCTTTTTTGACGTTCGACATTGTGGGTCAGATAGTGGGCTTTGACGTAGCTGTTGACAAAGAAATTGCCGCGCCATTTTTGCATGATTTTTAAACCGGTACGGGCAAACGGAACATAGAGTTTGACTTTGAACGCAGGCGAAGCCAATACGGCGCAACGGATTTTCGGCGCGTAATCGTGCAACCAAGTAGAAACCAATACCGCGCCGACACTTTGTGCAATCACGCAGATGTTTTCAGGTTTGATGCCGTATTCGCTTTGAATGTGTCGGATAAAATCATCTACATCTGCAACCGAAGTGCCGATACTCGGACTATCGCCGCGTTCACCGGGGCTGTAACCATGACCGCGCGCGTCCCAAGCGAAATAGGCAAAATCGTTGAAACCCAGCTCGTCCGCCACAAACATCATCCGGCCGGAATGCTCATGTCCGCGATGAAACAGCACAATAGCTTTATCGGAAGAACCGTCGGCAGCAGGGCGATAGCGGTAGAAAAGCGAAGTCCCGTCTTGGGTAGAAAAGAATTTTTGCTGTTCGGACATGAGAAACTCCTAATAGTCATATTTTTTGAACAGTATCATGACATATCGGATAAATGCAATGATTATCCGATAGACGGACGAATGCAATGATGGAGAGATATGGTAAAAGATGGTTTCAAATTTCACTTAAAACTGATGACAGTGATTGTTAAAAAGTTAGATAGAGGGTGTTTGGATAACCTTACAAACTACTACCGATTTGTTGGCAAAAGGTGATTTCACAAAAGTTGTTCATGGTTTTTCCGTTTGTTGGGTGAATATTCGCTGCAGGCTTTTCATCGTTTCTAACCCTCCGGATTTACACTTGGGCAATACGTTTGAAATTTGACGATTAAGGTTAAAGGCTGTCTGAACAGTTTTCAGACGGCCTTTACTGCGTTTAACCAAGCACTAATTAACTGCTAATTTTACTGTGTTTTAATACATCCATCGAAACCTGAATACACATTTGAAAAGGAAATCAAACATGAAAAAATTCTTATTGACCGCCATCGTTGCTTTGTCTGCCGCTACTGCCGGTGCCAGCGATTACATCGAACAAAAAATCTACAGCGACAAGAACTTCGAGCAAAACCGTGCTAAAGTCGTAAAAATGTTGGAACAACGCGGCTATCAAGTTCACGATGTTGAAGCCGATAGCCGTCGAGGCCAGCCTGTGTTGGATATCGAGGCTTTTAAAGATGGTCGTGAGTACGACATTGTTTTGTCTTATCCTGATTTGAAAATTATTAAAGAACGCATCGATTATTAATATTTTGATGCAAGGCGGATTGTCGCAGGACTTTGGGGTTCTGCGGCAGTTTGCTATTTAGGTATTTAAAGAATGTAAGCGGCATGTAAATTACCTAAAATAAATGAACTAAATATGCTTTTTATTTTCCATTTAATTCAAAGTGTTTGATGTTGGAAGTCATGATATGGATTTGAATGATTGGAAGGACAATGGCCGGCCGAAGCAGATGGGCGACCAAGACAAACCTTTAAACGGCGGCGTATCTGCCGATTCCCAACAGGACGTTAATTTTTGGGATCGTAATCGAAACAATACTGTTGAAAACGAAGTTGAGGTTGCGGCTGAAACGGTAGAAATTCAGGAGGCGGTAGAAGGTCAGGAAGCAGTTGAACATTCTGAGATGCCGTCTGAAAAAAGTGAAAAGAAAGCCAAACGCAAAAAAGACAAGGCGAAAAAGAAAAAAAATAAAGCCGAAGATTTGAATGCGCCTGATTTGTTAGGTACGAATAAGGGCGTGGAAACCATGTTCCGCAATGCCGTACGCTCGGAGATGGAATTGTTGGCGCTGGCGGCAACCAAAGCGAATATTATGATTTCGCTGAATGGTTTTATCGTGTCCGCTCTGATGATTTCGGGCGCGTTTATTTTTTCATCGTCGCCCGAATTTCTGATTCCGGCCAGTACGTTTATGATTACTGCCGCCGCGTCTATCGTGTTTGCGTTGCTTTCTGCTTCGCCGGAACGTATCGGCAAAATGCAGGCGGTGCGGACATGGTTTAAGGATTTTATCCGCGGTCGTTCTAAGCTGCGGGATTTGAAAACCCGCCTCAGTAGTACCGAAACGCGCTTTTTTGGCGGCAGCCAACCCAATATTTTGATTTATGAAGACCGTGTGAAACTGCAAAAAGATCAATATTGGGAAATGATGCAGGAGATTATGGGCGACCGTAAACAAATCTATGAAAAGATGAGCGACCATCTTTATTGGCTTGGTTTGTTGGCGGACAAACAGTTCAAATACATCAATTTGTCTTACGCGGTATTCCGCTGGGGCTTGCTGGCTTCACTGGTGGCATTTATCGGCGTGAAAACATTGCCGTCATTGCTGATACCGCCGGCCAACAATGCGGCAGAGCTGCGTTCGCTGGGAATTAATATGTTTAACGGTGTGTACGAGCCTTCCGCCGTACAACAGCTTCCGGACGGGAATTTGTTGATTGCGGAAGACGAACCCAACCATGCGTTCAGTATTGTCAGCATTGATAAAACCGGCAGGTTTGTGGAAGACGAGGCATTGGATACGCGCGTGATTACCGGTTTCAAACGCCGTCTCAGCGACTTGGAGGCTTTGGCGCGCGATGATGAAGGCTTTATCTACGCGCTGACTTCACATTCGCGTACCCGTAAAGGCAACCGTTCGCCCGACCGCGAACACCTGATGCGCTTTAAAATCCAAGACGGCAATGTGTTGGGGCTGACCAGCTACGACAATCTGACTCAGGTTTTGGAAACCGATCATAAGCTGCATGATTTGATTCGTGAGCGAACCAAGGCTGAAGTTTCTTTTGAAGAAATCAATATTGAGGGCATGGCGTTTGATCCGGTGAAAAAACGTCTCGTTTTGGGATTTCGTGATCCTGAGTTCAACAACATGGCTTTGGTCGCGTTTATCAGCAATCCGAAAGATGTATTTGAGCGCAATGCCAAACCTGAATTTGATGAAGTGGCGGTGATTGATATTGATGGCGGCGGTATCCGTTCCCTCAACTATGATCCTGTGTTGAAAACCTACGTGATTGCCAATGAAGTGAAGGATGAGAGCGGACAGAAATTCTCGCAACTGTGGACTTGGAGCGGTAACCCGACCGACGAACCACAAAAAATCTCACTGCCTAATTTGCAACACATCACCAACGTTGAAGCCGTCGATTCGATCACCGTTAACGGCAAGCCGCAGATGATTTTGATGGGTGACGAAGGCAATGCTTCACAGAAAATTACTGCCAAGTATATGTTGGTAGATTACAGTCAACTGGGTAAACAGTAAGTGATCTTGGCTGACGAATAAAAGGCCGTCTGAAACCGATAGTTTATGGTTTCAGACGGCCTTTTTGTTTTCAGTAAAACAGGTTGATGGGTTTGAATACTCTAATCAATGATGATTAACCCAAGAACGTGGATAAGTTTCAGACGGCCTTCAAGCCATTGATGACACGTTTGTAGCAGGTGTAAACCAGTGCCGCGCAGGCCAGCCACATAAGGATATAGAAAGTCGAATGGAAGCTGCCGGCGATTGCATACCATACGGCCAATGCGCCGATAAAGAATGCGCGGTCGCTTTTGCCGAATGGCCCGTCATAACGACGGCCGTTGCCATGAACTTGTCCCAAAACGCCGCAAAACTCGGTCATTGCCGCCAGCCAAATAAACAGGGCAATTTGTACGCCGCCGAAGGGCGCGATAAAGGCAAAAGGCAGATATAAAGCAGCATCGGCGGCAATATCGGTGATTTCATTCAAATAACCGCCTAATGCCGATTGCTGGCCGAACTCCCGTGCTAACATGCCATCCATCGCATTCAGCGCCATGCGGATAAACAACCAGATCGGCAAAAGCCAGAATAATGTGGATACACCTGCAAACAATGCTAAAAGCAAACCGATCAAAATGGAAATGGCGCAGGCAAACAGGGTGACCTGATTGGCAGTAATGCCTTTTTGATACAGTCTCTTAACGATGGGGCGCAACAGGTTTTGGAATTTTGGTTTCAGGGCGTAGATACTCATCATTATGCAGAATAAAAGAAAACGAAGTGCCGTGATTATAGACGAAATCCGTTATAATCCGTCAATCTTCAAATCACGCGGTTCGCAAACCTCCCGCGTTAACAAAACTAGGAATTTACTATGGAAAAACAGCAGGCCCTCGTTATTTTTTCGGGCGGGCAGGATTCAACGACCTGCCTGATTCAGGCAATTCAAACATATGGTCGGGAAAATGTGCAGGCCATCACTTTTCAATATGGGCAACGCCACGCCATCGAATTGGAGCGAGCGCGTTGGATTGCCCAAGATTTGGGCGTAAAGCAGACCGTACTCGATTTGAGCCTGATGCAACAGATTACGCATAATGCCTTGATGGATGATACGGCGGCGATTGAAACAGCTTCAGACGGCCTGCCCAATACATTTGTAGATGGGCGCAATGCTTTGTTTTTGCTTTATGCCGCTATTTACGCCAAAGGGCAGGGGATACGCCATATCATTGCCGGCGTGTGCGAAACCGACTTTTCCGGTTATCCCGACTGTCGCGATGTGTTTGTCAAGTCGATGAATGTTACGCTGAATCTGGCCATGGATTACGCTTTTCAAATCCACACGCCCTTGATGTATTTAACCAAAGCGCAAACTTGGGCATTGGCGGATGAAATGGGTGTGTTGGATTATATTCGCGAGCAGACGCATACTTGTTATAACGGCGTGGTCGGTGGTTGTCATGAATGTCCGAGCTGTATTTTGCGCGAACGCGGCTTGTCAGAATATTTGGAAAGCAAAAAGGCCGTCTGAATTAAGAGGGGCATCTATTTCCAATATCCAGTAATACGAAAAGGCCGTCTGAACAATTCGTTTCAGACGGCCTTTGGTTATGTGTTTTGTTCTGCTTAGAACAGCAAATCTTCCGGTTCGCTGCTTGCCGGAGCCTCTTTCACAGGCGCAGAGGCCGGGGCAGTAGCCGGTTCGGAAGCGGCTTTAGGCGCTGAAGCAGGCGTCTCGGCCGGAGTGGTTGCCGGTTTGGCAGCTGGTTTTGCCGGTTTCACCGGAGTTGGACGAACGCTTTGTTTCGGTTCGGATGCTGCCTTGTTGGTATCGTCGGTAGCATCGACTTCGATTTCAGTGCCTTGAGGCAATACCACATCTTTAGCAGGAGCCGGTTTCGGCATGACTTTTGGTTTGCTGTAAGCATCCGTGCCGCTGGTCCATGCCAAAGATTTTAAAGGCGATTTGAGTTTCACGCCTTTGGCGCAGGTCAGACAGTTTGCCGCGCCGGTGCGTCCTTTCAGGATTGCATCCACACGCGCTGCAGGAATGTTTTTACCGTGCGCTTTTGCCCAAGCGGCAATGCTTTTTTTCAGGGCAGCCGTATCAAGGTTTTTCTTGTCATACGGGTCATGATAGGCAGCCAGCCACAAGTTTTGGTTGGCATCTTCGTTCAGGCTTGCCATTTGGTAGATAACGGAGGCGGGAGCACCTGTTGCGATGGTTTTGGCAAATTCCAATGCATCAGGCGATTTCATGCGCACGCAACCATGGCTGCGGACACCGGGCACGCTGGCAGGGGCATTGGTGCCGTGAATGCCCAGGCTTAATTTGGGGTCGCCAAGACGGACAAATACGGGACCCAGCGGATTATTCGGACCAGCCGGTACGCTTTTTACGCCGTCATTGCGTTCTTTTTGGATGGATTTAGGGATGTGCCAAACCGGGTTGTAGGCTTTGGCGCCTATTTTGTGTTCGCCCAGAGTGGTTTGGGTCATGGCTTTGCCGACGGCAACAGGATAAATTTTGCTCAGTTTGCCGTTGTCGTAGAGGAACAGACGCTGTTGCGTAATATTGATAACGACGTGTTGTCCGGAAGAGGCGGGAGAGACGTCTGGAATAAGTGTGTTTGCAGCAGCGGCCGAGGTCAGAAGAGCGGCTGTCAGGCCAAGGAATAATTTTTTCATGTCGTCTTTTTTTGTAGGGATTGAAATAAAAGTTTTTGGCGCATGATACCTGAAACTCTGTGTTTTTGTGAGAAAATATGCGCTTTCGGTATTGAAAGACAGTCAGACGGCCGGTAAGCGGCTGTCTGACGGAAACGGTATGAGTGTGAAAGAACGGTATCAAGAGGCGGAAGTTTTTTCTTTGGATTATGAGGGCAGGGGTGTTGCCAGAGTCGATGGGAAGACTGTATTCATCGGTGGTGCGCTGCCCGGAGAGCGTGTAACGTTTGCCATTCATAAAGAAAAAAAGCAGTTTGCAGAAGCTCAGGTCGAAACGGTTTTAAAACCTTCTTCCGAACGCGTTGAACCCGCTTGTTGCTATTTTGATACATGTGGTGGCTGTTCGCTCCAACATGTTTCCTTTGGCGCGCAAGTTGCATTAAAGCAACGGATTTTGGAAGAACAGCTGGAACGGATAGGTAAGGTCAAGCCGGAGATAATTTTGCCTCCTTTATATGGTTTCTCCTGGTATTATCGCGATAGGGCGCGTTTAAGTGTTGCAGTGGATAACAAAGGCCGTCTGAAACTCGGTTTTCAGGCTAAAAAAAGCCATGATGTCGTCAATATCCGCCATTGTTCTATTTTGCCTAAACATGTTTCCGATAAATTGCCTGATGTCCGAAATTTACTGCAAAAGCTGCATGATGACGGTGTAAAAGTGAAATTTGTTGAGTTTTATTGCGGGAGAAATGTGACCGTACTCAACATTCGTTTCGTAAATCAACCGTTTGGACAAATATTAAGCGAATTGCGTAATTGGTTTGATAAGATATTGTCGGGTGCTGAAAAAGTATGGCAAATATGGCTGCAGGATCATGCTGAGTCCTTGCCGTTTTATCCCGAGAATGTGCCTGCTCTGAACTATAATTTTGCTCAATTTGACGTGGAAATGCCTTACAAGCCGGGTGATTTTACGCAGATTAATGCGCAATTGAACGAAGTGATGGTGGCAAGGGCCGTCAGACTTTTAAACCCTCAAAAAGGGGAGAGGATTGCCGATCTGTTTTGCGGTTTAGGCAATTTCAGTTTGCCGCTGGCGAAAAGTGGCGCATCGGTTGTCGGTATTGAAGGCGCTGATTATTTGGTAGATAGGGCAAGGAAAAATGCCCGCCTGAATCGTTGTACCGAGAATATGACGTTTTCTGTTGCCGATTTATTCGATACTGATGAAAAGACTGTCGAGTCATGGGGGAAATTTGACAAGATGTTGCTCGATCCGCCGAGAAGCGGTGCTTATGCTGTTGTCAAATCGCTACACAAACCGTTTTTGCCTCAGAAGATAGTATATGTTTCATGCAATCCATCAACATTTGCACGAGATGCCGGTGTCTTGGTTGATAAGGGCTATAAGTTTAAGGCGGCGGGAATCATGAATATGTTTGCACAAACCTCGCATGTTGAATCCATCGGTGTGTTTGAGTTGTAAATTGGTATCAAGTCCTTTATGTGAGTAGGGTTTTTAATGTAAAAATGAGTGCATTCATGTTATCATCATTCGTTTGGGGAATTCATAACGTTGAAGTTGCGTGTAAAGCAACAGATGTTAATAAATGCAGTTTGCAGCACAAGACCGGGAGGTGTTCTTGAACTATCAACTTTTAACTATTTTTTTGCTGGTGCTTTTTTTGCTGGTGTTGTTTTTTGTTCGTCATAAACAAAGTAGCGAACAAAGAGGCAACTCAGGCAAACAAAGCGCACATGCATCAAAAGGCGGCCATAAATCTGCCGCTCATACAGCCTCCTCTGAGGATGGAAACGACTGGATTGAGAAAGTCAACCAGACAGTTTCCAATGCAGATAATCAAGATTGGGAATGGGGCGGAAGCGGCTCAAGCAATGCTACGGCTTCTGTTTCTGCACAAGAAGTCGATCCATTGACCGAATACCAGGTTTATAAACAATTCGGTTATGAGAGTAAGGCTGCAGAGTCTTTGGCCGGTTATCTCAATACCTTGGAAGACGGTGCACCGGAAAAACTGGTTCATGAATTAATCGGTTTGAATCTGCGCGTCGGCAATATCGATATGTTGGCAGATACGCTTGAGCGCCATAGTGCTTCCCTTTCTGAAGACAGCGTAGCCGAATACTTGAAAGCCGGTTTGGCTTTAGATTCAACCAACCTGCGCCTGCGCGTTTTTGCCGAACATCATCTCGGTTGGAATATGCAGGAAGTGGATCGTCAAATTGGCGAACAAAGCGGTTTGGAAGTTGCTTCCGACGAGCATATTGTCTTTGAGAACGATTCGGCCGAACGCATTGTCGTGCCAGGTATGGGCAAACGCGCGCCTATCGTATTAGGCAAGAAAGACTTTGGCGAAATCAGCCCTGAAGAGATGGGTGCGGTGATTGGTTTTGCCAAGCCGGAGCGTAGTGCAAAAATCCTGAAAGACAAGATTAGTTACGAGACTGCTTTGCATCAATACAACAAAGCAATCCAAACTTCTGCGAAACCTGCTGGTCTCATTATCGATGCCTTGCGTCTGGATTATCAGAATGAAGAAGTAGGGCAGTTTGCCAAGCATCTGTGGAAGCTTTACCACTCTTTGGGCCAATATGGCCGTCAAGTCAAAGAACGTATGCTTGGTTGGGGTTATAGCCTTGGTTATCACGAAATTTTTGATGATTTGGAAAAAGGGCCGTCTGAACAGCAAATTAAAGAGATTGGTTTGAAGCGCGGTTATATTCAGCCAAGTTCTTTGCAGATGAAGGCCAAATATCGCGATTTGGTTCAAAAAGATTCTTCTGTCATCAGCGCAAGCTCTTCACCTGCTGATGAAGCTCTGAAAGAAGTGGAATCTCTGTTGGCCTACGGTCAGTTGGATTTGGCTATCGGCACTTTGGAACAAGCTGTTTTACAGTATCCTCAAGAATCGCAGCTGTACATCATCTTGTTTGATTTGTACGAACGCGTCGAAGACTGGGGACGTTTGGAGCAATTCCTGCGCTTGTTGCGCGAGCGTGTTGTCAGCCTGCCTGAAGAGGTTGTCTTGGCAATGAGCCGTCTCTTGCAACGAATGAACCAATATTCAAAAAAATAAGATAATCGTAGAAAGTACGAGTGATGAATAATCATTTACCAAAAATTAAAACCATACGGGTTATGTTACAGGAGATGGGTGAGCAACAGCAGGCGGTATTCCGTATGGCATTTAAAATGCACAATACGACGAATTACGTCATCGTTTCTCCTGATTCTGATGAAAAACCGGATTTGGTATTGGTTGATACCGATACGCCGGCAGGAGTAGAAGCTTGGAAAGAGTCGAAGAAAACTTATCCGGAAGTGCCTGTGGCGATGTTTTCTTCTGAATTGCCAACCGTAACGACTCCTTATTTGGCCAAGCCGGTTAAATTCGATACCTTGTTTCCTGTTTTGCGTAGCCTGGCTCAGAGCGGGAATGTTTTTGAGCCGTCTGAACAACAAGCGGCTGAAGAGAATAAAAGACAATCAAATTCAGATGGCACAAGAAAAGCAACCATTCGCCGATTTAATCCAAATAAAGGCTTGTTGGGTGCGCTGAAATTTGCCAGTCAAGGACACCAAGATATTGCCGTCTTGCATGAAGGCAAGCCGATATTAATCGTGTTTCCTAGTATCCAGCGAGTACTGTTGACAGTCAGTGCCAATGAGTTGGAGAAATTGTGTAAAAACGATAACTTGGCAGTTGTGTGTAAGGCTGTTCCTGATAATCCGCAATGGAAAGAGAAAGCCAAAGTCACCATTATGTCATGCTTGTGGCAGATGGCTATTTGGACTGCATCAGGCCGTCTGATTTATCCGATGACGCCGCAAACTGTCTTTACGCTCAAGCGTTGGCCAAACTTAACCCGTTTGGCGCATGTTCCGGAATCTATGCGTTTGTCGGCATTTCTGACGAAAACATCCGTTAATTTGAATGTTCTCTATAAAGTCATGCCATTAGAAATGCCTGATATTTTGAATTATTTATCGGCAACATATATAACAGGCTTTTTGGCGACAGATACAGAGTTTGCAACAGATGCGAATAATACGCCTTCCTTGAATGAACAGATTGATGTGAATAGCAAAGACGTACCTGAAACAGCAATGAGCAAAGAGGCTCAAAAAGTTGCCAGTCCGTCTAAAGAACAACCTCGCGGCCTGTTGCAACGCCTGATGCGTAAGTTGCTGGGTAAATCGTAAAGGACACGTCATGAAAGAAAATAAAATTATCTTTACCGGTCCTGTCGGCGTAGGTAAAACCACTGCAATTTCAGCTTTATCTGATGAACCGCCGGTTCAAACCGATGCATCCGCATCCGATATGACACTTGTCCGCAAGGGGTACACGACTGTGGCAATGGACTACGGTGTCATTCATTTGGATGAGGAAACCAAGGTTCACCTTTACGGTACGCCTGGTCAGGAGCGTTTTAATTTTATGTGGGAAATTCTGAGCCAAGGCAGTATGGGCTTAGTGCTTCTTTTAGATAATACAAGAAGCAACCCATTGAAAGACTTGCAATTCTTCTTGGATGCGTTCCGCGAGTTGCTGAAAAAAGCGCCTTTGGTTGTAGGGGTAACGAAGATGGATATCCGCTCCTTGCCAAGCGTAGATGTTTATCAAAAATATTTAGCACAGAATAATTTTAATGTACCGGTTTTTGAGATTGATGCACGTCGAGAAGACGATGTAAAACAATTGGTTACTGCCATGTTGTTCTCAATTGACCCCGGATTAGAGGTATAAGATGGAAGCGACACTCTCTTTACAATCAAATTTATATCCTAAGATTACACCGGCAGGTGCGTATTATGCCGTTTCAAGCGATACGCCCAGTGCCAGCAGAACTTTATTGTATGGTCTGTTGCGTGCAGAGCCGTCTGAAACCATCAGCAGTGAAAAACTTTTGGCGTGGGCAGACACCAGCGATATCAATACCGCTTTAAACCTGTTGTATCGCCTCCAACGCTTGGAGTTTTTGTACGGTGACGAGGAAATCAGCACAGAGGACATCCATCTGACTGACGAACAATTACCGACATTGTTGGAACAGTTGTCTAATTCTGGCAAAGCTTTATTGGCTGATGAAAACGGTTTGTATTTTGCCAATGCCAATTTCCATCATGAGGCAGCAGAAGAATTGGGTCTTTTGGCGAGCGAAGTGGCCAAAATGGAAGACAATCACCGTCTTTTGATTCGCAATAATCTGCATATCAATAATAGCGCATGGGGTATTTGTGATCCTTCAGGCCAAAGTGAATTGACCTTTTTCCCACTGTATATTGGCATGACCAAACTGATTTTGGTAATTGGCGGCATGCCTGATTTAAATAAAGAGGCTTTTGTTACTTTGGTTAAAGTGCTGTACCACCGATACGGCAGCCGTTGATTTTTGCCTGACCAATATTTATTTTAGAATGGAGCGACTATGCAACAACTATTAATCTCTGTATTAAGCGATTTGAACAATACCTCTGCGGATATCACTGCTTCTGCAGTTATTTCTACAGACGGCCTGCCAATCGCAACTATGCTGCCTTCGCATTTGAATGCAGACCGTGTAGGTGCGATGTCGGCAACGCTTTTGGCATTGGGCAATCGTTCCGTACACGAGTTGGCTTGCGGTGAGTTGGATCAGGTAATGGTTAAAGGTAAAAATGGCTATATTTTGCTGAGTCAGGCAGGTGAAAATGCAGTGTTGGCATTGATGGCAAAAGAAAGCGGTAAATTGGGTTTGATTTTGTTGGATGCGAAACGTGCGGCCAAACAAATTGCTGAAATCTTATAAAAGTTTTATAAATTAAAAAGATATAAAAATATTTTTGTTTTTATATAGATTGTTGCTTGACAGGTTTTTGATATTTTCTATATAATTCCATCTTTAATTCCCCGATAGCTCAGTCGGTAGAGCGACGGACTGTTAATCCGCAGGTCCCTGGTTCGAGCCCAGGTCGGGGAGCCAAATTTTAAAACCACCATGTTACATGGTGGTTTTTATTTTATCTATTATTCATTTGTTAGTCTTTTTCAGATATTGAAATGCTTGGTGAGATGGTTGTACTTAATGCTCCAATTTTCAGACGGCCTGCCAATATATTTAAATATCTCATTTATTTTTTAAGCTGTACATAATATTTATAGAGAAAATAATATCTTATTGTTATCTATGGAAAGCGCACATACATTACATTCTTCATCACGCCTTCGGTTTGCATTAAAAAATGCGGCATGGCATTTGTTGATTAGTCTGATTTTGGCAGGATTGGCCGCTTTGTTGGTATTCGGAGTTTGGTATCCTTATCCGTATGCCGAGCTAACGGGCGGATTGGCTTTATATAAACTGGTCATTTCAGTAGATATTGTTTGCGGCCCGTTGCTGACTTTAATTCTTGCCAGTCCGAGCAAAAAACTTAAAGAGAGGATGGTTGATTTTTTCTTAATCGGCATGATTCAGTTGGCTGCCTTGATTTATGGTTTGCACAGTGTCTCTTTGGCGCGGCCGGTGGTTGTCGCATTTGAAGCCGATAGGATGAATGTGGTCACTGCTGCGGAAGTTGATGTCAATGATTTGAGCCATGCTCCGAAGGATTTGCAGGATTTATCTTGGTTTGGCGTACGCCGTGTTGGGTTACGTGAAGCGATGAGCCCGGACGAAGCTAACCAAAGCCTAGATTTGTCTTTGAAAGGCATTGAACCGAGTATGAGACCTTCTTGGTGGTTGCCAGATTCGCAGCAGGAACGTGAGAAAATCCGTAAGGTAATGAAACCGTTGTTTGTTTTGGCAAAAGCCCGTGGTATGAATGAGGACTCAATTTTGGAACAGGCCTCGCTGAGAAATGATGGGAAAGAGTTGTATTTCTTGCCGTTTACCAGTGCGCGAAACAAGGAATGGGTGGTAATCTTGACTGAGCAGGCAGATTTCTTGGGCTATGCGCCGATTGATGGTTTTATCAAGTAAGAAAAGGCCGTCTGAAAGCCGGTAAGACTGATGGTATAGACTGTTTTTAAAAGAAAATATGCTGTCGGACTTTGCCTTTCTTTCGTCAAACTGATAAACTGTTTACCATTATTTTTGACCGGGGCATAAATTTTTCATGAAAGACGCAGAGCAGAGTAGTTGTTATACCGCTTCTTTCCCTTTATTTATGCCCGAAATTTGGCAGTCTGTCCGTTTTAAGCGGAACGGCTGCCTTTTTGTATTTTAAAGGAACGCAATCATTATGGATTTCAGTTGGTTGGCCGAGCCGCATACTTGGATAGGCTTTGCCACGCTTCTGGTTTTGGAAGTTGTTTTAGGTATTGATAACCTTGTTTTCGTAGCGATTTTGGCAAACAAGGTCAAACCGTCGCAACGGGATAGGGCGCGGATAACGGGCTTGGGGTTGGCTGTCGTTATTCGGATTTTCATGTTGGGCTTTATGGCGCACATCATGACGCTGACGCGTCCTTTGTTTGAGCTGGGCGGCTTGGAGATTTCCGGTAAAGACATGATTATGTTTGCCGGAGGTATTTTCCTGCTTTATAAAGCGACTACCGAGCTGCACGAACGCCTTGAAGGCCACAATCAATTTGCGGTTGCTGAAGGGCAGAAGAAGCATTCTTCTTTTTGGGGTGTTGTGGCGCAAATCTTGATTTTGGATGCGGTTTTCTCTATCGATTCTGTTATTACGGCAGTGGCGATGGTGGATCATATTGTGGTGGCAATGGGTGCAGTGGTTGTGGCGATGACGGTGATGATTTCCGCCAGCAAACTGTTGACCGCCTTTGTGGACAAGCATCCGACTGTTGTGATGTTGTGTTTGGGTTTCTTGTTGATGATTGGTTTCAGCCTGATTGCGGAAGCCTTCCATTTCCATATTCCGAAAGGTTATTTGTATGCGGCGATCGGTTTCTCGATTTTGATCGAACTGTTTAATCAGGTTTCGCAAAAGAATGCCCGCAAAAATGACTACATCAGCACTTCTTGGCGTAAGCGTACCGCTGAAAATGTGTTGGGCATGATGGGTATCCGCGAAAGCATTTTGGCAAAAGCAGGCGATAATGGCGGCGATGACGAGCATTTTGAAGAAAACGAAAAATCCATGATTCGCAGCGTGCTGACTTTGGCGGAGCGTCCGATTATGGGTGTGATGATTCCGCGTCGGGAAATCGAAAAATTGGATATTTCCCAAAGTCGGGAAGAGCAAAATGCGCAGCTGAAAAATACGCCGTATAGCCGTTTGTTGGTTGTCGGTAAGGCAGGTGTAGATGAGCCTTTGGGCTATATCAGTAAAAAAGATTTGCTGAACCAGCTGCTTGAATCAGGAGAAATCAATATTCAGACGGCCTTGCGCCAGCCGTTGATTTTGCCGGACAGTACGACGGCATTGAATGCGATTGAATTGTTCCGTCAAAGCAGCGCGGATTATGCCTTGGTGGTGGATGAGTTTGGTGCGGTGTTGGGCATGGTGACCATGAAAGATTTGTTGGAAACCATTGCCGGTGAATTCCCCGAAGAGTTTGAGCGTGAGGAAGAAGAGGCTGCTCCAGCCAGTCAGGATGAAACGCTGTCTGTGGATGGTGCATTGGAGTATGTGGAATTGGCTTCTCAATTAAATCTGCCTGCCCAAGAGGAAGACGCTGACTTTCATACCGTTGCCGGCTTGATTATGGAAGAATTGCAAAGTATTCCTGATGTAGGCGATTTCATCGATTATTACGGTTGGCGTTTTGAAGTGGTTGAGAAGGACGGACAACGGATTGCACGTGTGAAAATCAACCGTTTGCCGGAAGAAGAATAAGTGAAGGCTAATTAGTAAAGGCCGTCTGAAAATGTTCAGACGGCCTTTTTATTTATCCGATTTTAGTTGCCGTAATGTCCAGAGCCTAAAATCCGATGTGAATGTGCGCCGGTTGCATGGTGGGGATTGCTTGGAATTTGATTGCACCAACAGGCTGCAAGCCAGGCAAAAGCAGCGGCTTCCACCCATTGCGGGTCAAGATGGAGCTTGGCTGTGCTGTGCAATTTGGTGTCGGGAGAAAACAGGGTTTCCAAGTCATGCATTAACACCGGATTGCGGATGCCACCGCCGCAGATATAAAGATGATGAATCGCCGGGGCAGCTTGTTTGGTCGCGTCAAAAATGGTTTGTGCGGTATAAAAGACCAATGTGCGCATGACGTCTTCCGGCTTTTCATCACCTTTCAGACGGCCTTGAAGCCAGCTTAGGGAAAACAACTCTCGGCCTGTACTTTTCGGATAAGGGCGGCTGAAGTAAGGATGGTTGAGCAGGGAAGCGAGCAGGTCAGGGAGAATTTCGCCTTGTGCGGCTTTTTCCCCGTTTTTGTCGTAAAGCTGCTGCCAAATATGTTGCATCCATGCATCCATCAACATATTGCCGGGGCCGGTATCGAAACCGAAAGAAGGGCTGTCGGGCGGGAGGATGCTGATATTGGAAATGCCGCCAATATTAAGTACGGCTCGGGTTTCATTCGCATCTCGAAACAGTGCTTCGTGAAAAGCGGGGACGAGGGGCGCACCTTGGCCGTTGCAGGCAAGGTCGCGGCTGCGGAAGTCTCCGATCGTGAAGATGCCGGTCAGCTCGGCCAATAGGGGGAGGTTGACCAGTTGAATGCTGTAACCGTGTTCAGGCGCGTGGCGGATAGTCTGTCCGTGGCAGCCGATTGCGGCAATGTCTTTGGCAGACAGGTTTTGCTCTGTCAACAGTTGCTGTACGGTTTGGGCGTATAGGCGGCTGAGTGTTTGCGCCAGGATATTGCTTTTGTGCAATTCATTTTCGCCTATGTCTTGCAGTGCCAACAATTCTTGGCGCAGGCCGTCTGAATAGGGGAGAAAGCTATGGGCGACGGCGCGTTGCCATTGTTTGCCCTGCATTTGAATCAGTACGGCATCGGCACCGTCCATGCTGGTTCCGGACATGATGCCGATATAGTATTGGGGTTGCATTTCGGTTACAGAAAGGGAAGGTAAAACGACATTTTAACGCCTTTTGACGTTTTTACGGGAATTTCGGCGTTTAATGTAAATAGTTGGTGCAAGAAAGATTACAAAGAGGTTAAAATAGCGCGACTCAACATGTTTTCCAAAAGGAAACTTTCCATGGCTCAAACTCAGTCGAGTGCGAACTTGAAGCTGATTAATACGGCTTTCGCCGCTATGCTTGTGAGCATGGTCGGCTATTTTATTTATTGGGGCCTGGGTTATACCCATTACAACCATTCCGGCCTGTTTATCCTTGCCACCTTTTTCGGCGTCTTCATGGCGTTTAATGTGGGCGGTAACGATATTGCCAACTCTTTCGGTACAAGTGTCGGCTCCGGCACATTGACCATTCCGCAAGCCTTGCTGATTGCGGCAGTATTTGAAGTCAGCGGCGCAGTGATTGCCGGCGGCGAGGTAACAGATACCATCCGCAAGGGTATTGTCGATTTGAATGCGATGCATTTGGATCCGATGCAGTTTGTCTTTATTATGATGTCTGCGCTTTTGGCTGCGGCATTGTGGCTGCTTTTTGCCTCGCACAAAGGCCTTCCTGTCTCGACGACGCATGCGATTATCGGCGGTATTGTCGGTAGTGCATTGTGTATGGCGACGTTAAACGGCGTAGATTCCGTTGCATTGATTCAGTGGGATAAATTGGGTGAGATTGCCTTGTCTTGGATTTTGTCTCCGGTTTTGGGCGGCATCGTTTCCTATCTGTTGTTTTCACGAATCAAGAAAAATGTTTTGGATTACAACTCTTGGGCCGGCAATACGCTGAAAGGCATCAAACTGGAGAAGAAAGCCTATAAAGAAGAGCACCGCCAGTTTTTTGAGGCCTTGAGTGAATCTGAAAAAGTCGAATACGCCACCAAAATGGCGCATGATGCCCAAATTTATGATGAGCCGGACTTTGATCCCGAAGAGTTGCAGTCTGAGTATTATCGCGGCCTGTACCGCTTTGACAGCCGTAAGGGCGAAGTGGATTCTTACAAAGCCCTGCATTCCTGGGTGCCGTTTATTGCCTCTGTCGGTGGTATGATGATTGCGGCCATGTTGATTTTCAAAGGTCTGAAAAATCTGCATTTGGGCATGAGCAATGTCAACAGCTTCCTGACCATTTTCATGATTGGTGCGGCTATTTGGATGGGTACGTTTGTATTCGCCAAAAGTTTGAAACGCAAAGATTTGGATAAATCGACTTTCCAAATGTTCTCATGGATGCAGGTGTTTACCGCTTGCGGTTTCGCATTCAGCCATGGTGCGAACGATATTGCCAATGCGATTGGTCCGTTTGCCGCGATTATGGATGTGCTGCGTACCAACAGCATTACTGCTCAAAACGCCGTGCCGCCGATTGCCATGTTGACTTTCGGTATCGCTTTGATCGTCGGTTTGTGGTTTGTCGGCAAAGAAGTGATTAAAACCGTAGGGACCAGCTTGGCGGAAATGCACCCTGCGTCAGGCTTCTCAGCCGAGCTTTCTGCCGCCGCCGTTGTGATGGCCGCATCATTTATGGGCTTGCCTGTTTCCAGTACCCATATCTTGGTGGGTGCAGTTTTGGGTATCGGCTTGGTTAACCGCAATGCCAACTGGAAGTTGATGAAACCGATCGGCCTTGCTTGGGTCATTACCTTGCCTGCTGCTGCCGTTTTGTCTGTTGTCAGCTATTTGGTTTTGCAGGCCGTGTTTTAAGATTACTTGATTGAAAAAGGCCGTCTGAAAGATAGATTTCAGACGGCCTTTACTTATTTTTGTAAGGGATAGATTTTAGTTTGTTTTAACGATGCATAAATCATGCTTTTCAATGTTTGGACTGATACAAGAATAATTAAGGTAATAGAGAAATACCTTATTGGGAATATTTTAGAAAAGATTTTTGGTTTCAAAACTTGGCTTAGTGAGGGCAAACAAAGTTATTTTTAATCAGTCCACTATAAGGTTAAGGCAATAAAAAAACCCAATTCAACGACGTTTAAGAAAGTCATTGAATCGGGGTCTTTATTTAGAACAAGCTATGACAGGCCGTCTGAACATTATTCAGCAGCTTTGTTGGTTTCCTCAGCTTGAGTAGGAGCTGCTTCTGCTTCGGCAGCAGCTTTAGCGGCTTGGCGTTCGGCTTGTGCAGCCAATGCCTGCTGAACGGCAGGATGCTGTTGGGCGATGGTTTGCTCTTCTGCACTGACTTCGCCTTTGAAGCGGTTGTTCAGGTCGAAACGTTTGCCGCCACGGGCCAAGGCTTTCAGATAGCGTGGGCGGCGGCAGTGGTTGGCCAGTACGCGTGCAATCAGTGCAGGGTCGTATTGGGGCAGGGCGGCAACCAAATCTTGGTCAATGCCGACAGCCAACGGTTTGAATCGTTTGAACACATCATATTTGCCGTAAATGTGGTCGGCAATCATGTCTGTTTGTTTTTTCTTGCTCATGGTTTGGACGGCAGATTTCAGCGCAGCGCCCAAAGCGGTTTCTTGTGCCATTGCGGTTGTATTCCTCTAATCTAAATCCGTATTTTCTTCATACGGCAATAAGGTGCTATTGTAGTATAAAGACTGTGATTTGGCTAAATTTTTCTGAGAATATTCAGAAATAAACGGTTATTTTTCCAATTTAGTGATGTCCGGCGTATTGACCTGTACATCAGCATTTTGCGCACGATGGCGTAAGGCGTGATCGATCAAGACCAATGCCAGCATGGCTTCGGCAATCGGGGCGGCGCGTAATCCGACGCAGGGGTCGTGGCGGCCGTGTGTGGCAAGCTCGACAGGATTGCCTTCTATATCGATGCTGCGGCGCGGTGTGGCGATGGAGCTGGTCGGTTTGATGGCAATATTCACATGAATGTCTTGCCCGGTGCTGATGCCGCCCAAGATGCCGCCTGAGTGGTTGGATAGAAAGCCTTGTGGTGTGAGTTCGTCGCCGTGTTTACTGCCGCGTTGCGTTACGCTATCAAAACCTGCGCCGATTTCTACGCCTTTGACGGCATTGATGCCCATCATGGCATAGGCAATTTCTGCATCGAGGCGGTCAAAAACCGGTTCGCCCAAGCCGACGGGGACGTTAACCGCTTCGATATGCAGTTTCGCTCCGACAGAGTCCAATGCTTTGCGCACGCTGTCCATATAGTTTTCTAAGTCCTCAATTTGGCTTTGGTTGGCGGCAAAAAAAGGATTTTGGGAAATATATTCGTAACCTTCAAACTGGATTTCTTTTTCGCCTACTTGGGTAACGTAGGCGGTAATTTCCGTGCCGAATTTTTCTTTCAGCCATTTTTTAGCGACTGCTCCGGCGGCAACACGTGCGGCGGTTTCGCGGGCGGAACTTCTACCGCCGCCGCGGTAGTCGCGTGTGCCGTATTTGTGCCAGTAGGTGTAATCGGCATGGCCGGGACGGAAACTGGTGGCGATATTGCCATAGTCTTTGCTGCGTTGGTCGGTATTACGGATCAGGAGGGCGATGGGGGTGCCGGTGGTTTTGCCTTCAAATACGCCGGAGAGGATTTCGACTTGGTCGGCTTCGCGGCGTTGGGTAACGTGGCGGCTGGTGCCGGGTTTTCGGCGGTCAAGGTCAAATTGGATATCCGCTTCGCTCAATTCTAATCCGGGCGGGCAGCCGTCGATAATGCAGCCCAAGCCTGCGCCGTGGCTTTCGCCGAAAGTGGTAACGGTAAAGATTTGTCCGAAGGTGTTGCCTGCCATAGGGATACTCTTTTGAAATTAGGTTTGGAAATTTTTTGTTTATTTGGATAATTCTCAGGCCGTCTGAACAGATGTGAGAACGAAATCAAAGATTCTCGTTTCACCGTTTAGACGGCCTTTTAAATTGACTGCTTAGTTCAATTTACCGTGGCACTGTTTGTATTTCAGGCCGCTGCCGCAAGGGCAAGGATCGTTGCGGTGAACAATCAGGCCGTTTTGTGCAAGCGCTTCAGGGCTGAAGTCGGTACCGTCAGGATCGAATGCTTCGGTCACCAAATCGGTTTGCGATTGGCCGAGCAATTCTTCCATATCGGGCGCGTCGGAGTGGACGGTTTGAACATCGCTGACGCTTTGTGCGGCGGTGTGGTCGTATTCGCTGTTGCGCTCGATTTGAACGGCAGTCAGCAAAGCGGCAATATTTTGTTTGATGCTGCGCCACAGGTTTTCAAACATGATGAAAGCTTCACGTTTGTATTCTTGTTTCGGATTTTTCTGAGCATAGCTGCGCAGATGGATGCCTTGGCGCAGGTAGTCCATGGCGGCGAGGTGTTCGCGCCATTGGTTGTCGATAACTTGCAGCATAACGTTGCGTTCGAAATCCGACATGGCTTGTTTGCCGACCAATTCGACTTTCTCGGCATATTCGTCTTCGATGCGTTTGATGAGGCGCTCTTTAATGTCTTGGTTGTCCAAAGTACTGTCTTCTTTCAGCCAGCCTTTAATATCGACATGCAGGCGGAAATCGGCGGCAAGTTGGTGCTCAAGTGCCGGAATGTCCCATTGCTCTTCCATGCTGTCAGGCGGAATGTGGTAATCAACCAAATCGCTGATAACGTCGGCGCGGATTTCGCGAGTCAAATCGCTGACGTCTTTAGTCGTCAGGATTTCGTTGCGTTGATGGTAAATCACTTTACGTTGGTCGTTGGCAACGTCATCGTATTCCAAAACCTGTTTACGCATATCGAAGTTGCGGCCTTCGACTTTACGTTGCGCGCCTTCGATTTGACGGGTCAGCAGGCCGTGTTCGATGGCAACGCCGCGCTCGGGTGCCAGACGGTTGAGGATGGCGGCGGCACGGTCGAGAGCAAAGAGGCGCAGCAATGGGTCTTCAAACGACAGGTAGAAACGGCTGGAGCCTGGGTCGCCCTGACGACCTGCACGACCGCGCAATTGGTTGTCGATACGGCGGCTTTCGTGGCGTTCCGTACCGATAATGTGCAAACCGCCTGCGGCCACAACTTGGTCGTGTTCGGTTTGCCAGCCGCTTTCAAGGGCGGAAATTTGCGCTTGTTTTTGCTGTTCGCTCAGGGTTTCATCGGCGTGGATGGCTTCGATTTGATGTTTGAGGTTGCCGCCCAAGACAATATCGGTACCGCGGCCTGCCATGTTGGTGGCAACGGTAATTGCGCCGACTTTACCGGCTTGGGCCACAATCAATGCCTCGCGCTCGTGTTCTTTGGCGTTGAGGACGTTATGCGGCAGACCGGCTTCGTGTAACAAACGGGAAACCAGTTCGGAGTTTTCGATGCTGGTGGTGCCGACCAAAACCGGCTGGCCGTTTTTGTGGCATTCGGCAATGTCTTTGACAACGGCTTCAAATTTTTCTTCGGCCGAGCGGAAGATTTGGTCGTTGAAGTCTTTGCGTTGTACCGGACGGTTGGTCGGGATGATGACGGTTTCGAGGTTGTAAATGCTTTGGAACTCGAAGGCTTCGGTGTCGGCCGTACCGGTCATGCCGGACAGTTTGCTGTACAGGCGGAAGTAGTTTTGGAAGGTAATGGAGGCAAGCGTTTGGTTTTCGCGTTTGATTTCTACGCCTTCTTTGGCTTCAACAGCTTGGTGCAAGCCTTCGGACCAACGGCGGCCGGCCATCAGACGGCCTGTGAACTCGTCCACAATCACGATTTCGCCGTCTTGAATGACGTAGTGTTGGTCTTTGTGGAACAGGGTGTGCGCACGCAATGCCGCCATGAGGTGGTGCATCAGGGAAATATTGGCGGCAGAGTAGAGCGAGTCGTTTTCCTGCAATAAGCCCATTTGGGTCAGGATTTGCTCGGCGTGTTCGTGACCGGCTTCGCTCAGAATAACTTGGTGTGCTTTTTCATCTACCCAGTAATCGCCTTCGCCTTCCTCGGTTTCTTGGCGGATAAGGTGGGCTGGAACAGCATCCATCACGCGGTAGAGCTGGATGTTGTCATCTGCCTGGCCGGAAATAATCAGCGGCGTACGCGCTTCGTCGATCAAAATGGAGTCCACTTCGTCGACAACGGCAAAGTTCAATTCGCGCTGAACTTTGTCGTATTGGTCGGTCACCATATTGTCGCGCAGGTAGTCGAAGCCGAATTCGTTGTTGGTACCATAAGTAATGTCGGCACCGTAAGCGGTTTGGCGTTCGAAAGGTTGCAAATCGGCTACGATCACGCCGACACTCAAGCCCAAGAAGTTGTACAACGGCTCCATAATGCCCGCGTCACGGGAGGCGAGGTAGTCGTTGACGGTAACGACGTGTACGCCTTTTCCTGACAATGCATTCAGGTAAACGGCAAGGGTGGCTACCAATGTCTTACCTTCACCGGTACGCATTTCGGCGATTTTGCCATGGTGCAGGACCATACCGCCGATCAGCTGTACATCGAAGTGGCGCATGCCCAATACGCGGCGGGATGCCTCGCGGCAGACGGCAAAGGCTTCAACCAAAATATCATCTAGCGTTTGTCCGTCAGCGAGGCGTTGTTTGAATTCGGCGGTTTTGGCCTGTAAATCCGCGTCGCTCAACGCTTTCATCTGTTCTTCGAGTGCATTGATTTTAGCAACGGATTTACGATATTGTTTCAGCAGGCGGTCGTTGCGGCTGCCGAAGATTTTCTTAGCAATGTTTGTCAGCATGAATAATTCCTGCGCCTTGATATAATAGTGGGCGAAATTGGGATTTTAACACAAGCGCTTGTATAACGCGGTAATGCTGTTTGAAATAAAGGCGGTTTTGCCGTATTTCAATTGTAATTGTTTGGTTAATTTACTGAAAGGCCGTCTGAAATATATGGATTTAGCACAATTGGGCAAGCGCGACCGCTTATTGGCGGGCTTGTTGCAACAATCGCAACAATGGCGGAAATTGGATGCAAAAATCAAAACGGTTTTGCCGGTCAACCTGCATCCGCATTTTCAGACGGCCTGTGTTGAAGACGGAAGGCTGGTTTTGCTGGCCGCCAACAATATGGCTGCTTCGCGTTTAAAAATGATCCTGCCCGCCATGTTGCCTAAGTTGCAAGCATTGCATGACGGAATACGGGAAGTGGCGGTCAGGGTGGTTCCCAAACCCCCGTCCCAGCCAAAAACCAACAGCTTGAGATTGAGCGAGGCCGCTTTGGACAGCTTCGATGCGGCTGCGGCCAAATTGGAAGGCAGGCATCCCGAATTAGCAGCGGCATTGGCAGAATTGGTACGCAAGCACAGCCGCTAAAATCATGCTGAATGAGATTATGGTTAATAAATGTTAAAACTTATTTCATTTGACCGATAGCATCTAATACTAAAGAAATACGACCTAAACAGTAACTGTTTTCTTTTAGGTAAACTGATGTAAACTTGGCCTGAAACTTTGATTTCGTGCGAAGTTTGTAGCAAAATAACGCCTGAATTTCTTATCGCTCTGCGTGAATAAGTTTAAGTCTGGTATTTGCCTTTGTTAATATATTCGCGCGGGTTCTATTAATAGAACTTAACAAGACTCTCATCATTAGGAGATACATCAATGAAAGCTTATCTGGCTCTGATTTCCGCTGCCGTTATCGGCTTGGCTGCATGCTCTCAAGAAGCTGCAAAACCTGCTGAAGCACCTGCTGCTTCCGCTGCTTCTGAAGCTGCTCCTGCAGAAACTACTGCACCTGCCGATGCCGCTCCTGCCTCTGAAGCTGCTCCGGCCGATGCTGCCGCCGCTCCTGCTGCCGGCAACTGCGCAACTACTGTTGAAGCCAACGACGCTATGCAGTTCAACACTAAAGAAATCCAAGTAAGCAAAGCTTGTAAAGAATTCACCATTACTTTGAAACACACCGGTACCCAACCTAAAGAAAGCATGGGTCACAACATCGTCATCGGTAAAGCCGAAGACATGGACGGTATTTTCAAAGACGGTGCCGGTGCTGCTGCAACTGACTACGTTAAACCTGACGACGCACGCGTTGTTGCCCACACCAAACTGGTTGGCGGTGGCGAAGAAGCTTCCCTGACTCTGGATCCTGCTAAATTGGCCGGCGGCGAATACAAATTCGCTTGTACCTTCCCAGGTCACGGTGCTTTGATGAACGGTAAAGTTACTTTGGTTGACTAATCCGCTTTAAGCTTAAAAACAGACAGCCTGCCTTGCGCAGGCTGTTTTGTTATAATCTGGAAACATTAATTTCAGAATAAAACCTCAAAACCATGAATCCGTTTGAAACCAAAAGCGTTACTTTTGCCGAACCCATTGAAATGTTGTACGCCTGTCATGGCAAAGTGCGCCGTTTCTGCAGCCAGGTTGCCATGTTGTCGGACTATATTGCCGAAAACGGCTGCAATCAAATCGTTTTGCAAACTATCCGCCAGATTGCCCAATATTTTAATGTTGCCGCGCCGTTGCACCATGAAGACGAAGAAGAAAATTTCTTCCCGCTTCTATTGCAATATGCACCGCAAGCTCAAGAAAGCGTTGACGAGCTGTTGCGCCAACATGTTAGCCTGCACAACAACTGGGCGGCAGCATCCGCTGAATTCGCCAAACTCGAAGCAGACAACGCCTATATCCCCGATGCGGAAGCGTTCAAACGCTTTGTCGCAGGATATGATGTTCATCTGGCGATTGAAGAGCCGCTGTTTGATATGGGCAAAACCTTTATCCCCAAGGAAAAACTGACCGAAATCGGCGAAATTATGGCTGCACGCCGCCGCAAATAAGGCCGTCTGAAACAATCGTCTCAAGGAATACACTATGCTGACCCCAAAAAGTTGCGATTTGTTCAATATCCCTTTTTTCCAGTTTTCCCAGCTTAAAAAATACCAGCCTGAAAGCATTCCGCAAATCAAGGCAGACTATAAAGAAAACTGGCAGGTATGGCAGCAGCTGATCCAGCAGGTTGCCGCCGAATTGGGTGCGCCGTTTGCGCCGCCGCATATCGAACGCTGGTGTAACGGCTGGCAGGTTCGCGCCCATTTCTTTGCCTATTTCAAATACGAACAATATAAAAATTCCGCAGCAATTTTATCGATTTTGCTCAACCGCCGCCGTTTGAGCGTCAGCTTGGATTGGCACTGCTATAAAGCCGATGTTTCCCCCATTGCGCTGCCTGATTACAACCGCTGGCTGGATAATTTTGATACTGAAAAATACGCTTCATTCGATATGTGGCACGGTGCGGAAAGCGAATATGACGATTATCGTACCGTCGCCCAACAAAGCGGCGGCGATAGAAAGCTTCGAGACGACAAAGATTTCTTCTGCATCGGCAAACACATCGAACGCGATGATTTGGGTAAGCAGGATGTTGCGAAATGGATAGTGGAAACAGTGGAAGAATTACTGCCGCTTTATGAAGCTTGCCATGGAAAATAACTCAGGACGCAGAAAGACAAACTGCCCATTCAGTATCTTCAAATAAACTCAAGGCCGTCTGAAAATCATATTCAGAACGTTTCAGACGGCCTGTTTTTCAAAGTGAACACAATGACCGAAACCCAATCCCTAGAACTCGCCAAAGCGTTGATTTCCCGCCCGTCCGTTACACCGGATGACCAAAATTGCCAACAACTGCTGGCCGAACGTCTGCAAAAAATCGGTTTTGCCGTAGAAGAGCTTCATTTTGGCGACACCAAAAACGTTTGGTTGCGCCGCGGTACACAGGCTCCGGTGTTCTGCTTTGCCGGACATACCGACGTCGTGCCGACAGGCCCTGTTGAAAAATGGGATTCGCCTCCGTTTGAACCGACCGAGCGTGAAGGCCGTCTGTATGGCCGCGGTGCGGCGGACATGAAAACCAGCATTGCCTGTTTCGTTACCGCCTGCGAACGCTTCGTTGCCGAACATCCTGACCACCAAGGCAGCATCGCGCTTCTGATTACTTCCGATGAAGAGGGCGATGCGCTGGACGGCACGACCAAAGTCGTCGATGTATTGAAAGCGCGCGGTGAGTTGATTGATTACTGTATCGTCGGCGAACCGACTGCCGTGGATAAATTGGGCGATATGTTGAAAAACGGCCGCCGCGGCTCGTTGTCGGGCAACCTGACCGTCAAAGGCAAGCAAGGCCATATTGCCTATCCGCATTTGGCCATCAATCCCGTGCATACTTTTGCCCCGGCCTTGCTGGAGCTGACACAGGAAGTTTGGGACGAGGGCAACGAATACTTCCCGCCGACCAGTTTCCAAATTTCCAATATTAACGGCGGTACAGGCGCGACCAACGTTATTCCGGGCGAGCTGAACGTCAAATTCAATTTCCGTTTCTCTACCGAGTCCACCGAAGAAGGGCTGAAACAACGCGTTCACGCCATTTTGGATAAACACGGCGTGCAATACGATTTGCAGTGGTCTTGTTCAGGCCAACCGTTCCTGACTCAGGCAGGAAAACTGACCGACGTAGCACGTGAAGCCATTGCCGAGATTTGTGGCGTTGAGGCCGAATTGTCCACTACCGGCGGCACTTCGGACGGACGCTTCATCAAAGCCATTGCTAAAGAACTCATCGAATTAGGCCCGTCCAACGCGACCATCCACCAAATCAACGAAAACGTACGTTTGGAAGATATTCCGAAGCTGTCGGCGGTGTATGAGGGTATGTTGAAACGCCTGTTAAAGTGAAAAGGCCGTCTGAAAACGACAGAAAGGTTATTACTCCGCCAAAATCGGCATATATTGAGGCAATACCTTAAGGAACATCCTACGACGGTTCAATCAATTCTTTATCATAATAAGAATGGCAATGGATACGGGGACACATTTTCAGGAAGGTAGATTTTTATTAAGTCTTTTTATTGATAGGGCATTCCATTCAATTTTCTTAAGTGATATTGTGATACCAACTCGTTGATAAGGAGAAATAATGATGAAGTACGATAATTTTTTCTTTCCTACAGATGATCTGGCTACCAGTTGCCGTTTTTACCAAGATGTACTGGATTTGCCCGTTAAATTCGACTTTTCCGAAAGTGGCATGGTTGCTTTTCGGGTGGGTGAAGAAGAAGCTGCCATCATTCTCAAAGAGCGGAATAAATTTCCCAATATGACACCTGCTGTGTGGATTGAAGTGGATGATGTGCAGGCGAAGTATGCGGCGTTACAGGGTAGAAATATCCGTTTTCTAAGTGAACCTTTCCGTATTCGTACCGGATGGGCTGTGGAATTTTTTGATCCGTCGGGTAATCGTTTGGGGTTTGTTGATTATCGGGAGTAAATGCAGATGATTACTCTGCCTTCTTTAAACGAGCTTCCATCAAAGTGGAATGAAATCCGAGAGCAGTTGGAAACTGACTTTCCTGCTACTCTCGAAGCCTTGCTGCACGAGCGTCTTACCGAACACGAAGCCAAGCAGTTCGAGCAGGATTTTATTGACTGTATTGGTTGCGCGCCTGAGGCATATGTCCGTATCCGCCGAGTCATTCAACTGTTGGAAACGCGTTATCCGGATAGTCCGAACGAACTGACTGCAGCCGCGCTTGCCACGCCTTTGGGCGAGATGTTGGCGGTGTTCGGCGGCAAGGGTTTGTGTCTGCTGGAATTTGTCGGTCAGAAACAGCTAGGGCAGGAAATCACGGCTGTCCAAAAAGCTTTGCACGGACAGTTTATTTTCCAAGAAAATGAGCAAACGCAACTTTTGCGTCAAGAATTGGATTTATACTTCCAAGGCCGTCTGAAAGTTTTTGCAACACCTTTGGAAACGATAGGCACGGCCTTTCAGCAGCAGGTGTGGAATGCGCTGCTGACCATTCCTTACGGCGAAACGCGCAGCTATAAGGAGCAGGCGCAGCAGTTGGGTAATCCTAAAGCCATTCGCGCCGTTGCCGCTGCAAACGGGCAGAACAAAGTGTCCATCCTGATTCCCTGCCACCGTGTCATCGGCAGCGACGGCAAGTTGACCGGCTATGCAGGCGGTTTGAACCGCAAACAATCGTTGCTTGCCTTGGAGCGAGGCGAAGTTCAGACGGCCTTGTTTTGAGTTTTGATAGAGGATAAGGGGCCGCGCTACGGGTAGGCTTCGCATTCTGAAAAATTGAGCAGCAGAAGGTCGGGGAAGTCCGGCAAAGTCTGCACGGAGAAAAATGTTGGGCAACGCCCACGCTAGAAAAGAGAAATACGACATGAGCCTGAAAAACCGCCATTTTCTGAAACTTTTGGACTTCACGCCCGAAGAAATCACCGCCTATCTCGACCTTGCCGCCGAATTGAAAGCCGCTAAAAAAGCAGGAAACGAGGTGCAGCGGATACAGGGAAAAAACATCGCCCTGATTTTTGAGAAAACATCGACCCGCACCCGTTGCGCGTTTGAAGTGGCCGCGCGCGACCAAGGGGCAGGGGTAACTTATCTGGAGCCTTCTGCCAGCCAAATCGGACATAAGGAAAGCATTAAGGATACGGCGCGTGTTTTAGGGCGGATGTTTGACGGTATCGAGTATCGCGGCTTTGGGCAGGATGTGGTGGAAGAGCTGGCTAAGTATGCAGGCGTACCTGTATTCAACGGTTTGACCAACGAGTTTCACCCGACACAAATGCTCGCCGACGCGCTGACGATGCGCGAGCATAGCGACAAGCCTTTGAACCAAGTTGCGTTTGCCTATGTCGGCGATGCGCGTTACAACATGGCCAATTCGTTGCTGGTGTTGGCTGCGAAACTGGGCATGGACGTGCGTATCGGTGCGCCGAAAAGTTTGTGGCCGTCTGAAAACATTATCGAGACGGTGCAGGCTGTTGCCAAAGAGACGGGTGGACGGATTTTATTGACGGAGAATGCTCAGGAAGCCGTAAAAGGCGTGGATTTTATCCATACCGATGTGTGGGTCAGCATGGGCGAGCCTAAAGAGGCTTGGCAGGAACGTATCGATTTGCTGAAAGATTACCGAGTTACGCCCGCATTGATGGCGGCGGCGGAAAATCCGCAAGTCAAGTTTATGCATTGCCTGCCTGCTTTCCATAATTGCGAAACCAAAGTCGGCGAATGGATTTATGAGACATTCGGCCTGAATGGTGTGGAAGTAACGGAAGAAGTCTTTGAAAGCGAAGCCAGCATCGTGTTTGATCAGGCAGAAAACCGGATGCACACGATTAAAGCGGTGATGGTAGCGGCATTGGGCGATTGATTGTTACGCTCAACATTGCTTACCGCTTCATTTAATAGAGATTAAATAAAGGCCGTCTGAAAGAAAGACTTTCAGACGGCCTTGTCCTTTGCTTGGGGTTTATTGCCAAATCAGGACTTTGGGTTCGGGCGTCACTTGATAGCCTTCTTGACGCAATAGTTCGATTAAGCCTTTTTCGCTGGGTAAATGGGCAATGCCGACGGCAAAGAGGGTGCTTTGTTTGGCCGATTGCTTGCGGATTTCAGGTAGCCATGCCAAGTTGCGGCGGATCAGGAGGTCGTTTTTCAGCCAATCGGACATGGCTTTGGCGTATTTAGCATCAACACGTTTGAGGGTGCGTTGTTCGGTTTCTTCCAAAAGTGGGATCAGTTCTTCAAAGCGGCCGTCTGAATAGGCTTGATGGAGTTTTTTGACATCTTCGGTTTCTTCTTTATTGGTTTTAATGCTGGCTTTCAGAAAGTTGAGCATGGTTTCTTCAGGCTGGGCTTTGAAGATCGCGGTAACATCGTCCAAGCTTTCTAATGAACCACGCGGCTTATTGATGCCGACTGCCGCATTGGTCAGCAACATATCTGCGCCGGTTTCTGCGCTATATCCTTGTGGAAATGCGCTGCCGGCAAAAACCAATGCTGCCCACGGGTGGAGTTTGTCGGCAATTTTGGCGATGGGTCGGCTTTCTTCATTTTGTGAATAGATTTCTTGTAAAAGACGGAAATCTGTTTTGCCAAGCTTGCGGCTGAGCGGTTCGGTACTCATGACTTCTTTGAAGTATTTTTGATACATTTTTTTTGTTTCCGGACTGCTGTCCGGCAATGCGTCAACTTCTGTGGTCAGTTGGTCGGTGGATTGTAATAGTTTGAGGGCATCGGAAGACAAGGTTTGATTGGTTTGCCCCATGTGGATGGTGCCGAGCAGATAGGAATCGGGTTGGCCTTCTTTGCTGATTTTCCAAACATTACTGGTGAGTTTGGGCTGCTGCCAGTTGAGTTCGGTAGGTTTGCTGTCGGGTGAAGTTGAGGCGGGTTTGCAGGCACCCAGGGCAAGGGCGGTCAATGGTACAAGCAGGCAGGCGAGCAGCTTTTTCATGTTTTTCCTTTTGGTGTGTGCGGTAAGGGCGGTTTAGAAATCGAGCAGGTTTTGAACCGGATGTTCGCCCGTTTCGGTTTTTTCCAGTTTGCGGTTGCGGATTTTGGCCTTCCTGAGGGATAGAAGGTGCATGACTTGATGTTTTTGGCTATCGGTCATCTGGTGCCAATACAAGCGCTCTTCTCGGCTGCGCAGGCAGCCTTTGCAATAGCCTTTGGCATTGGCTTCGCAAACGCCGATGCAGGGGCTGGGAATGGGGAAAAAATCGGGTTGTTCCATTTTGTTGCTTTTGATGTGAAAAAAGGCCGTCTGAAATATAACACATACTTTCAGACGGCCTAAGTGTTTATACGGTTTGTGAATATTTGGCTTTGGTTTCTTTATGGCGCAGATGATAGTCGAACACCATGGCGATGTTGCGGATCAGGAAACGTCCCTTCGGCGTAACGGTCAGGCCGTGCGGTTTGAGGCGGACCAGGCCGAGGGTTTCCAGTTGTTTCATGTCTTCCAGTTCGACCGCGAAATAACGGCTAAACGGAATGCCGAACACGCTTTCGTAAATCCGATAATCGAGCGAGAAGCGGCACATCAAATCCTGAATGATGTTGCGGCGCAAAATGTCGTCTTGATTGAGCTGGTAGCCGCGCATAATCGGCAGATGTCCGGCATCGAGTGCGGCGTAATAGGCATCGATATCGCGCTCGTTTTGGGAGTAGGTGCTGCCGATTTTGCCGATAGAGGACACACCGATTGCAACCAAATCGCAGTCGGCATAGGTCGAGTAACCTTGGAAGTTGCGTTGCAGGAAGCCTTCTTTGAGGGCGATGGAGAGTTCGTCGTCAGGTTTGGCAAAGTGGTCCATACCGATGAAAACGTAGCCGCGCTCGGTCAGGGTTTGAACGCAATATTGCAGCATATCGAGTTTTTCTTCGCTGCCGGGTACGACATTGGTGTCGATACGGCGTTGTGGTTTGAAGATATGCGGCAGGTGGGCGTAGTGGTAGAGGGCAAGGCGGTCGGGATCGAGGGATAAGACCGTGTCGATGGTGGTTTTGATGCTTTCGGTGTTTTGGTGCGGCAGACCGTAAATTAAATCGACGCTGACTGATTTAAATCCGGCTTCACGCGCGGCATCAATCACTTCTTTAGTTTCTTCATAACTTTGAATGCGGTTGACCGCTTCCTGCACTTTAGGGTCAAAGTCTTGAATACCGACACTCATGCGGTTGAAACCGAGTTTGCCCAGTTTGAGGACGGTTTCGCGGCTGACTTTGCGCGGGTCTATTTCGATGGAGTATTCGCCGTTGGGGATGAGCTGGAAGTATTTGCGGATCATTTCGAAGACGCGTTCGAGTTGGTCGTCGCTTAGAAATGTCGGCGTACCACCGCCGAAGTGTAGTTGCGCAAGCTGGTGTCTTCCGCCCAAATGCGGTGCCAGCAATTCCATTTCTTTTTCCAGATACTGGATATAGGCATCGGCACGGCTTTTGTCTTTGGTAATGATTTTGTTGCAGCCGCAGTAATAGCAGATGGTATTGCAGAAGGGAATGTGGATGTAGAGTGAAAGGGGTTTGTTGAGTGCGCCCATGTTGCGCAGGTTTAAAGCTTGGATATATTCGGCTTCTTTAAAGCCTTCATGGAAGCGGTCGGCGGTCGGATAGGATGTATAACGCGGACCGCTTGACGGCAAACTGGCAATAAGTTCACGGTCGAATTCCGGTAATTCATTGTTTGTGTTCGTGTTATTTGAGATAGGGATGATTTTCATGGTCGGGGCTTGTAGTATGAAGTAAGGAAATTAGGGAAAATTTTAGTCAAAATTTCGATAGTTTGGTAGAATGCCTCATAATGATATGCCGACTTTGACTTGGGTCAATAGTTATTCGGCTTCATCAGGGATTTATAGAACTATGCAGATTAAGGGTGCGTTATGGCCACACACAATGCAACACATCAAATGAAAACCTTGTGTTCCACATGTTCTTTACGCGAGCTGTGTTTGCCTGTCGGACTAATGCCTAACGAATTTTCACAATTAGATGCGGTTATTCGTCAAAGCCGCCGTCTGAAAAAAGGTGAATACCTGTTCCGTGCCGGCGAGCCGTTTACCTCTTTGTTTGCCATCCGTGCAGGCTTCTTTAAGACAACAGTCGCCAGCCAAGATGGACGAGATCAGGTAACCGGCTTTTTTATGTCGGGCGAGCTGATCGGTATGGATGGGATTTGTTCCCATATTCACAGCTGTGATGCTGTGGCTTTGGAAGACAGCGAGGTATGCGAGCTTCCGTTTACACATCTTGAAGAACTCGGTCAGGATATTCCCAGCCTCCGTTCTCACTTTTTCCGCTTGATGAGTCGCGAAATTGTCCGAGATCAGGGCGTTATGTTGCTTTTGGGCAATATGCGCGCCGAAGAGCGCTTGGCCGCATTCTTGCTCAACCTGTCTCAGCGTCTCTATTCCCGAGGTTTTGCCGCCAACGATTTTATCCTGCGGATGTCGCGTGAGGAGATCGGCAGCTATTTAGGGCTGAAACTGGAAACGGTCAGCCGCACCTTATCCAAATTCCATCATGAAGGCTTGATTTCGGTTGAACACAAGCACATCAAAATCCTGGATGCGACAACTTTGAAGAAAATGGTTTCCGGTTGTTCGCACGCTATCTGAATCTGAGGCCGTCTGAAATTGTTCAGACGGCCTTTTTAACAAAAGTTAAAGAATAATTGTTAAGTTACGCAAGTGATAGTTAGATGTTAAATTGAAAAATCTTCAACGACCGGCGTGTACAGAATGCGGTCAACCGCTTCACGGGTCAGTTTCGGCGCAAACATCTGTATAAAATCATAGGCATAGCCACGCAGGTAGGTGTCGGTGCGTAAGGCTATCCAAGTGGGCGACGGCTCAAATAAGTGCGCCGCGTCTATCAGCTGCAAATCTTGATCGACAACGGGATCGTACGCCATTTTGGCCATCAAACCCACGCCTAAGCCTAAGCGTACATACGTTTTCAATACATCCGTATCGGCAGCCGATAAGGCAACATCAGGTTGCTCGATATGCGCTTTATTAAAGGTACGCGCAATGCTGCTGCCGGAGTTGAACGCAAATTCGTAAGTAACCAGCGGAAAAGAAGCCAAATCTTCAAGGCTTAAAGGATTGCGGCAGTCCAAAAGAGGGTGGTCGTGCGGAACAATGACGGCATGGTTCCATTCATAGCAGGGCAGTTTGCCCAACTCGGGATGATCGTCAATGCGTTCGGTAATAATTGCCAAATCCGCTTCGCCGCTGCTGACCATTTGCGCAATGGCAGAAGGGCTGCCTTGTTTGATGGTCAAATTGACTTTAGGGTAGTTTTTGACAAATTCCGCAACGATTGTGGGCAAGGCATAACGCGCCTGGGTATGCGTCGTGGCAATAGTCAGGGAGCCGCTGTCATGATCGGTAAATTCGCTGCCGATATTTTTAATGTTCTGTACATCGCGCAAAATCCGTTCCGAAATCTCTAACACGGCTTTGCCCGGTTGCGAAACGGAAACCACACGCTTGCCGCTGCGGATAAAAATTTGGATACCCAATTCTTCTTCAAGCAGGCGGATTTGTTTGGAAATGCCGGGCTGGGATGTAAAAAGCGCATCGGCAGCCTCGGAGACATTCAGATTGTGCCGGTAAACTTCAAGGGCGTAACGTAATTGTTGCAGTTTCATGGTGGCAGTATCGGATACGTTGTTATTGTGGATTTTGTGCGACAAACGGTCTGTAATTTAACATATTTTGCCCGGTTTTGCCCTGAGTTTTGAAAATGGTTGTTTTTAATGAAAATATCTTTTAATGATATGAAAACAGGAAATCTGTGAATGAAGGGGGGATGAAGTTTTGTTGTTTTTGTACAACTTTGGGCGGGTGAATTGGCTGATTTTGCCCTAAATTAATGACACAAGATTGATTTTTCGGCATGATTAACTACTAGGAAGCAGGCACTTCATAATTGTTTGAAGGCATCGAGTATTGACAGTTTGCCTTGCGCTTCTTTATAGTGCAACCTGATATATCCGATTTGCCGCTGTTTTGATACTGCGGCCTGTATATTGGTACTTTGCAGCGGTTGCTTTCCTAGTCCGCCGCATAACAATTTGATGAGGGAATAAAATGACCAAACAGCTGAAATTAAGCGCATTGTTCGTTGCCTTGGTTGCCTCTGGCACCGCAATGGCCAGCGAAGCGCATACCAAACATGGTTACGTTGTAAGCAGCCAATCTCAAGAAATCGTCCGTAACAACTACGGCGAATGCTGGAAAAACAGCTACTTCGACAAAGCTACCCAAGGCCGTGTTGAATGTGGTGACCGCGAAGCAGTTGCTCCTGTACAACAAGATCCTGAGTATGTTGATGAAACTGTTTCTCTGTCTACTAAAACTCTGTTCGGCTTCGACAAAGACAACCTGCGTCCTGAAGCTCAAGAAAACCTGGACTCTTTGGCTCAACGCCTGAGCAACGAAAGCGTACAAACCGTACGTGTTGAAGGTCACACTGACTTCATGGGTTCTGAAGAATACAACCAAGCTCTGTCTGAGCGTCGTGCTAACGTAGTTGCTAACTACTTGGTAGGCCATGGCGTTGCTTCTAGCAAAATCTCTGCAGTAGGTCTGGGCGAATCTCAAGCTCGCATGACTGCTACTTGTGAAGCTGAAGTTGCTAAACTGGGCAAAAAAGTTTCTAAAGCTAAGAAACGTGCTGCTCTTATCGCTTGTATCGAACCTGACCGTCGCGTTGATGTTAAAATCCGCAGCGTTGTCACTCGTCAAGTTGCTCCAGGCCAAACTATCGAAGGTCAAGGCGAATTGCCTGCTACTGATGAAGGTTGGATCCCAGCTCCTTACAATGGCGTTCACGGTTACGCTAAACCTTAATCGGTTTGTGAAAAATGCCCTGCAATATGCGGGGCATTTTTTTATGGTTTGTATTTGAGTAATCAAGATAATTCGTGATTTCAAAATAAGAAGGGCCGTCTGAAAGATTTATTTTCAGACGGTCTTTTATTAAAACAGTTTAGTTTGGCCTGGGCCATTTCCATACGCACATAGCTGCCAGTATCGTACAGATTAAAAAAATAATACTGGATAAACCATGCCAAATGCCGAATGTTCCGCCTACTAGGGATAAGAGCCAGTTATCCAGTCCGTACTTGTGCGCTTCGATAACCGGCGTAACCAAAAGATGATTACAGGCTAAGAGTAGCCAAAGTACCAAAACCCACCAAGAGAGGGAGGCAAGTTGCCGTCTGAAAAAGGCATAGGCTGCGCCAAAAATAACTAAGCCGCATATTGCGGTAATGGCAAACAAAATGCCGGCGATTTCGCCTGCCAGCATCTTAGGCAGGAGATGGAATAGGATGGGGGCGACAATGTAGCCGGCTGTCAGTTGCATGCCTAGCCAAATGGCAGCAGCGGTTTGAGTGATTTTGTAGGGTAGACTCATCTGGTTTCTCTTTGGAAAATTCTGTTTTAGTTGTGATGGTGTAACAAAAGGCCGTCTGAAAACATTTTCAGACGGCCTTGAGTTTATTTAGATGTATTGTACGGAAATAATATCATACTCACGCACGCCGCCGGGGGCCTGAACTTCTGCAACGTCGCCTTCTTCTTTTCCGATCAAGGCACGGGCAATTGGGGAGCCAACATAGATTTTGCGTTCTTTAATGTCTGCTTCGTCTTCACCGACAATTTGGTAGGTAACCTGTTCTTCGGTTTCCAAATCTTCCAGTGTTACTGTTGTGCCAAATACGATTTTGCCTTCGGCATGGATTTCGGCAGGATTGATGATGTGGGCCATAGAGAGTTTGTGTTCCAGCTCGGCAATACGGCCTTCGATAAAGCCTTGGCGCTCTTTGGCGGCTTCGTATTCGGCATTTTCAGACAAATCACCGTGTGAACGTGCTTCTGCAATGGCTTCAATAATTTCTGGACGAGCCACGCTTTTGAGGTGTTGAAGTTCTTGTTTTAACAATTCTGCACCGCGGACGGTCAAAGGGATTTTTTGCATAAGATTCTCCATGAAAGCATGATGATGCTTTTAAAATATTATCCGGCCACGCGCAGTAGCCGGATTGGAAATAAAAATACAAGCCGCCAAAGCTTGGCGGCTTGATGAATAAATAAGTAATGCCTGTATTCTACCAAATTCTGCCGAAACCGCAATGATTAAAATGGGTTTTCAGTAAAGTGTTGTTTTCTGTCTATTTTGTTTTTTCAGACAGCCTGCAAACTAAATATTGAAGTATTTCAAAGCTGCGCTTGAAAAACGGTTTCATAAATGAATGGTTTTGATTAAAATGTCCGTTAATAATCCTTAAGGATTAGTCTACTTTAATTATATAAAGAGAATATATGGAAACAAAACCAACTTCCCAAAATGAACAACAGGCTAACCGCCGTTATTTGACTGTTTGGCGATGGCATTTTTATGCCGGACTTTTGGTCGCGCCGTTTTTAACCCTGCTGGCTGTTACAGGGTTGGGAATGCTGCTATTTGCCAATATCACCGGTAAAGAGGGCGAGCGGATACATGTTACGCCGCAAGCAGTGGTGCAGCCTTTGTCGGCTCAGGCTGAAGCCGCCAGACAGTTTGTGAATCCGGAAACTGCTTCTGTGGTGCAGTATATTGCGCCGCGCGCAGATGATATGGTGGCCGTATTTCGTGTGAACAACGACGATAAAGCCACTATGGTTGCCGTTGATCCTTATACGGCAAAAGTCGTGAATACGATGCCGCGCGGTCAAGGCTGGTATCACACGATGGACGAAATCCACGGCGACATGATGATGGGTGCGACTGGTGACTACTTGTTGGAAACTGCTGCGTCGCTAACCATCATCATGATTGTGACCGGTATTTATTTGTGGTGGGTGAAACAGCGTAGTCTGAAGGCTGTCCTTTTGCCTAAAGCAGGCAAAGGCCGTTCTTGGTGGCGCAACCTGCACGGTGCGGTTGGCTCTTGGGTTTCTTTGATTTTATTGCTGTTCTGTTTGTCTGGTATTGCTTGGGCAGGTATTTGGGGCGGTAAGGCTGTGCAGGCATGGAGTCAATTCCCAGCTGGCAAATGGGGTGTGGAGCCTAATCCGGTATCTTCCGTACCAACCCATGGCGATGTGTTGAATGATGGCAAATCCAAAGAAGTGCCGTGGATTTTAGAGCTGACGCCTATGCCGGTTTCCGGTACGACACTGGGTGAAAACGGCATTAATCCGAGCGAGCCGATGACTTTGGAAACGGTTGACCGCTTTGCACGCGAAATTGGCTTCAAAGGCCGCTATCAGTTGGACCTACCTAAAGGCGAAACCGGTGTATGGACGCTGTCGCAAGACTCAATGAGCTACGATATGGTTAGTCCGACTGCGGATCGTACGGTACACATTGATCAATACAGTGGCAAAATCTTGGCTGATATTCATTTTGACGATTACAACTGGTTTGGCAAGTTTATGGCGGCAAGTATTGCTTTGCATATGGGTACACTGGGTTGGTGGAGCGTGCTGGCGAATGTTGTGTTCTGTCTGGCAATTATTTTTATCTGTGTCAGCGGCTGTGTGATGTGGTGGAAACGTCGTCCTTCGGAAGCGCGTGGTTTGGTTCCTCCTGCACAGAAAATCAAATTGCCGGTATGGTGGGCAATGGCTGTGCCACTTCTGATTTTGGCTGTGATTTTTCCAACAGCCATTGCCGCAATCGCTGTTATTTGGATTTTGGATACACTGTTGTTGTCGCGTATCCCGGCATTGGCGGGATGGTTTAAATAACTGTCTGATGTAATTCAAGGCCATCTGAATCTTTTGTTTCAGACGGCCTTTTTTATAAAGGTCAGAAGAATTAGGGGGTTATGATTCTGTTTAAGTTTATGCGTGAAAAGGGGGATTGTGGTTGGCTTATAGGTTGTGTAAGAAAGACGAGAAGATCTTGTATAAAAACAAAAAACCCACTTCATTGAAGTGGGTTTTTGATAAAAGCGATTAGCCTTTGCGAGCAGGCAATTTTTCTTTAATGCGGGCTGCTTTACCAGTCAGGCCACGCAAGTAGTACAGTTTAGCGCGACGTACGTCACCACGGCGTTTAACTTCGATTTTTTCTACGGTAGGGGAGTACAGTTGGAAAGTACGTTCTACACCTTCGCCGCTAGAGATTTTGCGAACGATGAAGTTGCTGTTCAGACCACGGTTGCGGCGGGCGATAACCACACCTTCGTATGCTTGCAGACGGCTGCGAGAACCCTCAACCACACGTACAGATACGACAACGGTGTCGCCTGGAGCGAATTCAGGGATTTCTTTGTTCAAGCGAGCGATTTCTTCTTGCTCTAATTGTTGAATCAAGTTCATTTGTTTTTCCTAAGTTATGATTGGATTTCCTGTTGCTCTTGCAAGATTTCTTTTAAGAGGCGGGATTCCTTTGGGATTAAACTGCGCTTTTCCAATAAATCAGGTCGGCGCTCTAAAGTGCGTCGCAGCGATTGTTTCAATCGCCACTCGGCAATCAAACCATGATTTCCTGAACGTAAGACCTCAGGAACCATCATGCCTTGGAATTCTACGGGTTTGGTGTAATGAGGACAGTCTAAAAGGCCGTCTGAAAATGAGTCTTGTTCGGCTGACTGTATATCGCCCAATACACCCGGTACCAATCTTAAGACGGCATCCATCAACATCATGGCGGGTAATTCGCCACCCGAGACGACAAAGTCGCCAATGCTGATTTCTTCGTCCACACTGCGTTGCAACAGTCTTTCATCTATGCCTTCATAGCGTCCGCATAGAAGGATAAGATGGGGCAGTTCGGCAAGTTCTGCAGCCTTTTTGTGTGTCAGCGGCTGACCTTGCGGACTGAGATAAATTACTTTGGCAGGTTTTGGCGAGTTTGCTTTGGCTTCTTCAATTGCCGCTTGAAGCGGCGGTGCCATCATAATCATTCCCGGGCCGCCTCCGAAGGGGCGATCATCGATATAGCCAAGTTTGTTGTCGGCAAATTTTCGGGGATTAATGGCTTGAAACTGCCAAAGGTTTTGTTTTCTTGCCCTGCCTGTAACGCCGTATTCAACAATGCTGTCAAACATCTCTGGAAAAATGGTGATGGCTTGAATCAGCATCAGTAGTCCAAGCCCCAGTCGGCGATAATGGTTTTGCTGTCGGTATCGATAGATTCGATATAGTTGGAGACGAAGGGAATCAGGATTTGTCCGTGTTCGCCTTTAATCATCAAAACATCATTCGCGCCGGTTTCCATCAGGTTGCTAACTTTGCCGAGGACGATGTTTTCTTTGTTGATAACGGTCATGCCGACTAAATCTGCCCAGTAGTATTCGTCTTCCTCAGTAGGGGCGAATGACTCTCTGGGAATTTCGATGGTATAGCCGCGCAAGGCAAATGCTTGATCGCGATCGTCTATACCTTCAAATTTGACCTGAAGTTCGCCATTGACAATTTTACCTGCCTCAAGCGTGACATTCAGGGTTTTGCCATCCTTGCACAACTGCCACTCTGGGTAGTCCAGCAGGCTGTCGGTGTATTCGGTATTGGCGGCAATTTTAAGCCAGCCTTTAATGCCGAATACGCCTTTGATGTAGCCCATGGCTACCCGTTTTTGAGTGTCTGTCATGGTCGTTTCAGCTGATTAAGCAGCGATTTTTTGCTCTTTAATCAGTTTGGCAACTGCATCGCTAACTTTCGCGCCTTGAGCGACCCAGTGGTTGATGCGGTCAGCGTCGAAACGTACGCGTTCTTGTTTTTCGTTGGCAACGGGGTTGTAGAAACCTACGCGCTCGATGAAGCGGCCGTCACGACGGTTGCGAGAGTCAGTTACGACTACGTTGAAGAAAGGGCGGTGTTTTGAGCCGCCGCGAGCCAAACGGATAACTACCATTTTGAGTCCTTTTGAAAAATGCGGATATATAGAAACCGCTAATTTTAGGATATTTCACACGGGTTATGCAAGTTTTTATTTGTTTTTGTTGCTGTTTTGCCATGCGTTCAGATCGAGGCTTGCTTGATATAGTCCGCGGTCGGTTTCCGACGGGGTAACGGTAAATCCTGATTTTTCAGCGAGTTTGAGCATCGGTGTGTTTTCTTTGAGGATTTCCGCATTCATGGTTTGATAACCTTGCTGTGTGGCAGTTTGGATAATGAGGTTCATCATTTTGCCGGCCAAGCCGGTTTTGCGGGCTTCGGCAGCCAATGTAATGCCGAACTCGCATTCGTTGCGATTGATGCGGCTGTAACGGCTGACTGCGACGATACGGCCGTCTGAAGCGAAGGCGGCCCATGCGCATTCGTTATGGAAATCAGGGCGGGTCAGCCGTGCGAGTGTGGGCTGCGGCAATTCGTTGGTGTGGGTCATGAAGCGCGTATAGCGGTCGGCCGCGGGTAATTGGCGGACAAATTTTTGTTTGGCTTCGGCATCTTCAGGCTCTAGTGCGCGAATGTGCAGGGTGTTGCCGTCGGGTAGGGTGAATGTGTCGGTTTGGTTCGGGTAGGGGGCGAGTACGTTTTGTATTTCGGGCGTTTCGGTTTTAGGATGCAGCAGTTCGGACGCGGCTTCTCCGGTGTTGCGTAGAAACTCGGCTGCGGCCGGATTTTTTTGTTGGAGGTAGGCGGCGGCACTTTGCATTTTGGCGGCGGCCTGTTCTAAGGTTTGGACGGCTTTTTTGGGGATTTTGGTTGTTGGCGCGGCTGGTTTTTCCACAATTTCGGGAATGATGGTGCTGCTGTATTGGCTGCCGTTGTAGTTGAGGATGATGTCGCCGATATGCTGATTGTTGTGGATAAGCGTGTTTAGGGAATGCAGGAATTGATTGAGAACGGAAGTGTTGTCAAGTTCTGCAAATTGGCTTAAACGCTGGATATCGAGCGTGGTAAAGGGCGGTAATGCGGCTTGGGTTTGGCCGTTGTAATGGGCGGTAAGGATATTGCCGTAAATGGCATGACGGCTGAATCGGAATTGAACGGCATTATGCTTTTGGGTTTGGCACGGAGGCAGGTACAGGGCCTCTGCCATCAGGTCGGTTTGACCGGATACAATGGCTTTATCGATACTTTTGTTTTTAGGCGTTTTCAGACGGCCTGTTTTGGCCGGGGCGGGGGTGTTTTGCGCTTGTTGCAAACAGGCGGTTTGATTGCGGAAATAAAGTGTCAGCAAGGCCTCTTCCGGGGTGTTAAACCGGGTCAGGCCGTCTGAAAAACGATGGCTGATGAGAATGGGCTTGCTGGTTTTTTGTGCTAAGTTATTCAGTGTTTGATGAATGCCGTACGCGTCCGGCGTGTCCGGCGAAATAATGCCGAGCAGGGCTTGGGTGCGAGGATTTTGCAATTGTTCGAGTGCCAGGCGGTGGATGCGTGCGGGCGTGGGGTCGCTGCCGATGCAGCCTTGTTGGATGGATGGTGCGTCGGTTGGAAGGTTGAGGGTCAATTGGCAGGCATCGGCGGTGCTGCGCAGCCATTCTATCGGCGTATCGGATAATATGGTGGGATGGGTAATGACGGGAATGCCGGAAAGATGGGCTTTTAAGGCTGCTTCGAGTTCGTTGATATTGAACACCGGCAGGAAGTTGCAATGGTGGCTGAGGCTGTGTAGGACGGCTTTGTCTGTGTCGTCGGTGTAATGTGTGGACAACAGGATAAGCGGGGTGTGGCGTGCAAAGTGTTGGATGGCGCTGAACAGCTCGCGTTGGTTTTCGGCCGGATTGTAGTGGATGATGGCAACTTTGGTATGACGGTTGTGGCCGAAGCGGTTGAGCCAGTCGGCGGATGTGGTGGGGCTTAGGTTGTAGTTGAGGCTGATATGGCGCGATACGCCTTGATGCATTGTGTTCAGCAGGTGGTTGATGTTGCGGCTGACAGTGCTGTGGCCGGTGAGTAATGCGATATGGCCGGCCGAATAGTCGGCTTGGGTGCCGATATTGAGATTGAGTGAGGGAAGTTGGACGCCTGCGCTGTTACACACGCTGATGTTTAATTCGTCGCCGTGATATTTTTGAATGATGGAACGGGCGTTTTTGCAGGATTCGGGCGGCAGGTTCTCCCAATCTTGGATCAGGATAATGTGGCGCAGGTTTTTTTTACGGCAGGCCTTGAACAGCGAGTCGTAATGATCGGGCGGGATAACGGCAACAACCAAATCGGCTTGGCCCGGAATTTTGCTGAGGCTGGAGTAGGAAGGGAGGCCGGCGACGCTGCTGTGGCGGAGATTGACGGGCGTGATTTTGCCTTGATATGAGGAACCGAGCAGATGGCTGAAAATGCGTTCGCCAAGGCTGTGCGGACGTTCGCTGGCGCCGACAAGGATGATATGTTCGGGCATGAAGAAGTAGCCGGTTTGGACGGTTGCATTCATGATGGTTCCTTATTTGTGTTTTGGGCCGTCTGAAGAGTTTCAGACGGCCTTATTTTTAGGCTTCTTTTTTGTCTCCGGCTTTCTTTTTGGGAAGGATGAAACGCATCCTCAGGCCGTTGGGTTTGATATTTTCAGCAATGATTTTGCCGCAGTGCTGTTCCATGATGTGTTGCGTCAAGGCAAGTCCCAAGCCGGTACCAGGCTTGTGTGCGCTGGAGTCGGCACGATAAAAGGCGGTAAAAATATGCGGAAGCTGCATTTCATCGACACCCGGGCCGTTGTCGGTAACATCGATAATCCAGTGTTTGCCGTCTTGTCCGATATGGGCCTGAATGGTACTGCCTTCCGGACTGTAGTTGATGGCATTGCGGATAACGTTGTCAAAGGCGCGGTACAAATAGCCTTCGTTGGCACTGATCACGGCATTTTCAGGGATTTTGGGGTCAATGCTCAGGGTAACGCTTTGATTGTTTTGGTGGGCAATGCTTTGGTTGTCCTCAATCAAGTTGGTCAGGAATGGAACGAGTTTGAGGTTTTCTTTTTCCAAAGGAATATTGGAAGTCTCTAGGCGGGAGAGGGTCAATAATTCACCTACCAAAGTATCCATGCGCACCAGCTCGCCTTCAAGCCGCTTGAGGTATTGCTCTTGTTTTTGCGGCTGAGATTGAATCAGGCCGACAATTGCCTGCATGCGCGCCAGCGGCGAACGCATTTCATGAGAAACGTGGTGGAGCAAATGACGCTCTTTGGCCACAAGTTTTTCCAATTTTTCGGCCATTTTGTCGAACTGTACGGCAAGGTGGGACAATTCGTCGTCTCGGTCGTCAACTTGCTGGGAAATGCGTGTTTCGAGTTCGCCGTTGGCTACCCTGTCCATGCCGCCGCCAAGAATTTTAATGGGCTTGGTGATGTTGTTGGCAAGGATATAAGCCATCAAGAGGCCGACGATAATGATGAAAGACAGAATGATAAATTCGTGCCAAATCGGCGAGAGCGGCAGGCCGGGAATGAAAAGCGGGCTGGGCAGGCGTTGGGCTTGATGGTTGTCCCAGCCTTTAATGAAGAAGAGGTATTCTTCGCCGAAACGGTCGTATTCGATGTGGGCTAAATCGGATTCGGGATTGTTGATGGCAAAGATGCGGGCGCGTTCGATGGACAGGCTGTCGATGTTGCGGCCTAAAATATCTTTTTTATCGTCGCCGGTAATCACATAAACGGCATTGGAAACCGGATTATTTTTCCATTCCGAAAGAATTTCGCGCGCACCGCTGTCTCCGCGCGAGTTGAATGCGGAGATGATGCTGCTCATCAATGTGGTTTCGATGGTGCGGCGTTGGTTGAATTGGTTTTCGGCGAGGGTGTTTTGTACCAGCCAAAATGAAAAACTCGCCACAAAGATTGCGCAGACGATGACTGCGCAAAATGTGGCGAAGATGCGTTGAAACAGTTTCATTGATCTGTTTAATCTTTAGTTTTTAACAAACAGGTAGCCTAAGCCGCGTACGGTTTGAATCAAGGAGGCATCGCCCAATTTGTGGCGGATGCTGGAGATGTGTACGTCAATGCTGCGGTCAAATTTAGCCAGTTTGCGGTCGAGTGCCTCGATAGACAGGGTCTCTTTGCTGACGACTTGTCCGGCGTGGCGCATCAAAACTTCGAGCAGGTTGAATTCGGTGCTGGTCAACTCGAGCGGAGTGTCTTTGATGCTGGCTTGGCGTTTGGCCGGGTACAAAACGACGTCGCTGACAGAAATGCTGTTAGGCGCGTTGTTTTGTTCGTTGCTGTGTTGCGCACGGCGCAGGATGGCGTTGATGCGGGCAAAGAGTTCGCGCGGTGTGCATGGTTTCGGTACGTAATCGTCCGCACCCATTTCCAAACCGATAATGCGGTCGATGTCGTCACCTTTTGCAGTCAGCATGATGATGGGTACAGTGCTTTGGGTGCGTACGTTTTTCAAAACATCCAAACCGTTCATTTTAGGCATCATGGAGTCTAATACGACGACATCGTATTGTCCGGTCAGAATTTCTTGAACGCCGGCTTCACCGTCGGGAACGCTATGAACGTTGAGGCCTTCGGCGGTCAGGTATTCGGTCAGCAATTCGGTCAAGAGGGCATCGTCATCTACGAGTAATACGCGACTCATGGAATTTCCTTTTCGTGATTGTATGCGCCGCGGTACTAAATGGCAGTACGGCGCTTAAAATAGAGTTGTGTTCAATCTTAACATGCAATCTGCTTTTGTTGATAGCGTAATTTTCTGTGCTTTTGCGCTTTTTTGCATAGAAACTCGCTGCTCTTTACATTTTCAGACGGCCTGTAAGGACAAACTGACAATTGGGTGTGTTTTGTTCAGGGTTTGTCGCATGATTGGGCGGTTTGGTGTTTCGGTGCGTTGATGAAATCTTTGCAATCGGACAAAAGCTTGGGCAGCAAGGGGGCGAATGCCGGGTGGCTGCGTATTTTGTTGGCGTAGAAATACATCATATAAGGATAATAATATTGCATTGCCTGCATCCATTGCGCACCTTCTTCTTTTTTGCCTTGCCGGTAGAGGTAGAGGCCGACTTGGTAGGCGCTGGAGTAGGGGCGGTAGGTCAGGGCTTTGAGTGCGGCTTCTTCCGCCCACGGACGGATGTAGGCATCGGTCGGGTCTGCACGTTTGCTCAAGCTCAAATCGGCGTAATAGGCAAGCATGGGGCTTTCTTTGGAAAGTCGTTGCAAGCCGTCAATTTTGTTTTGAACCGTTTGCTGATCATCGGTTTTCCCCACGCGGCTATATTGGGTCAGATTTTGATATTCCCAGCTGAGGTTTGCCATGCCGATTAAAATCGATAAAGCGGCTATACCGCCTGCCCACTGTCTGATTCGGCTAGATAAAGGGCCGTCTGAAACATCTTTCAGATAAGAAGGTGTCAACGACAGAATCAGGCTGAATACGGTGAGGAAGTAGATATACCAAAGCGGATATTCGAGCATGCTGTGGCAAAGGCTGACGGCGGCGGCAGTCAGTAAAAACAGCGAGGCCGGTGTTTGGTTTTTGCCCAATAGTCGCCATACTGCTGCAAGCAGGGTTAAGGCTGCAAGCAAGGTGCCGGTAATGCCCATTTCGGACAATAACTGCATGACGATGTTGTGCGAATGGGTAAACAGTACGCCGAGGATGTTGTTGGGGAAGTATTGTTGTTGGGCATTGATCAAGAAGGTTTGCTGGGCAAAGCTGTTCCAGCCATGGCCGAACCAAGGTGCGGATTGAAAGGCAATCCATGCTTTGCTCCATTCGATTTGGCGCATGGAACCTTCAAAACCGCTGGTGCCTGCGCGTTCGACAGCGGTTTCGTATTTGATGTTGCCAAACAAGTCCAATAGGCTGCCCATGCCGAATTGGAAAGCGGCGGCCAGGATGGCGGTCAGGAGAAAAATGCACAGTGCGCGTTTGTGTTGGAAACGGGTACGCCAAAACCATAACGGCGTAATCAGGAATAGGGCGGCGATGTAGCCTAAGATGGTGCGTGAGTTGACAAGGCCGAGGGTTGCAGTCAATGCTAATACGAACAGAAAACCTGCTGCATTGGACATTTTGCGCGCCGTCCATAAATAGGATGCCGCCAAAATGCCCCACATTAAATAATGTCCCAAATGGTTGCGTTGGCCGAGTTGACCGTTTACGGTGCCGTTGCTTCGGGCAATGATGCCGTTCAACCATTCTACGTTGGACCAGCCTTTAAATTGCAACCAGACGATGGCGGCCTGTATGGTTGCCCCTATCAATAAAGACCAAGCAAAGATGCTGGCGACGCGTTCTTGTCCGTAGGCCGTTATCCAGCCGCGAACCGACCATGCGCCCAGTGCCAAAATGACAAAGGTCCAGGCAGTGATGTCGCTCATACCAGGGTAGGTGGAATGCATGAGGCGCGCTTGGAGCGACCAGAATGCAGCCATGGCAAACAAACCGATACTGAGTGCAGGAAGGCGGATATTCAGCAGGCCTTTGTGTGCGCTAATCAATGTCAGTACCAATGAGCCGCTCAGTGAAATGGCTTCCAGATAAAAGCTGGGTAGTGGGCCGACTCGGTAGAGTGAGAGAAAAGGGACGGCGCAAATCCAAAGAAAACTGAGCCATAAAGGCCAAAAGGTTTTTACTGAAGATTCGGCCAGGCCGTCTGAAAGTGTGTGGTAGGTCATTTTGATGTATGTTTTTGTTGTTTGATAAATGCAAGGCAGCCGAGGAAAAAGGCAATGCACAATAATACGGAAATAGCGGCGCAAATCCGGCTGGCGAGAGCCGTGTCTGCCAGGCGCATACAGGCTTCGGCAAAGTAAATCAGAATCAGCATGGAGCTGTATTGATAAGTGTAGATGCGTTTTTTCAAAATGCCGGTTAACGGCAGGCACAGCGGTAGGGCTTTCAGTGCCAGCCATGAGCCGCCTTCGCGCAATGGCGCGATCCATAATTCCCATGACAAGGAAAGCAAAATCAAAAGGATAAGACTTATGGAAGTTGCAAGATAAGGTAACGGGGAGCGAGTATTGTTCACAATATAAAGGGCGTAAGCCGTACTGGAAAACTCGAAATTATACCGCTAAAAATGCGGGGGAAGCCAAGAATATTGCTTAAGGATATTCAAGAAAGAATTTATTGTTTTTCTTTAAATTAATGAAACTTTATCCTGTTTTATAGTCTTATTAATATATTTTTCTAATAACAATTGTGCTATTATTATAAATGCTTTATCTTAGGAGGATAAGATAACCATGAATCGCGTTGCTGACGTTATCCGTGATGATATTAAAGTAATGACAGCTTATCAGGTTGCCGATTTGCCGGAAGGTTTTATTAAGTTGGACGCCATGGAGTGTCCGCATCATCCTTTCGCCGGATATGAATCTTTGTTGTCAGAATGGGCGGATATAGTAAAAGAAGCCCCGATTCATTTGTATCCTCATACAGCCAAAAGCGGGATTTATGAAGAATTAAGGGAAGTCTTCGGTATTCCCGGCAAGGCGGAAATCGCATTGGGCAACGGCTCCGATGAGCTTATCCAGTTTTTGACCATGCTGGTTGCCAAACCCAATGCGTGTGTATTGGGTATTGAGCCAAGTTTCGTTATGTATCGTCATAATGCCGCACTTTATGGCATGGAATATGTCGGCGTTCCCTTAAATCCGGATTTTTCTTTAAATCTCCCGGCTGTTTTGTCCGCCATCGAGCAACATCAGCCGTCATTAATTTTTATTGCCTATCCCAATAACCCTACCGGTGTGTGCTTTAAGCGGGAAGAAGTGGAGGCGGTCATTCGTGCGGCAACCGGCATTGTGGTTGTTGATGAGGCATATGGTGCGTTTCATCATGACAGTTTTCTTACGTGGGCGAGCGAAGTCGAAAACCTGGTTGTAATGCGCACCATCAGTAAAATCGGCTTTGCAGGCTTGCGGATGGGATATGCGGCGGCAAGTCCAAGCATTATAGGTGAACTGGCCAAAATCCTTCCGCCTTACAACATGAATCAATTAAGCTTGGCGGCGGCAAAATTCTCATTGAAACATCATCAAATCATTCAGCAAAACATTGATACATTAAAAAACGAGCGTTCGCGCGTGATGAATGAATTGTTGAAATTAAACCGTTTGCAAGTTTTTCCGAGCGAAGCCAACTTTATTACCGTTCGCGTTCCTGATGCGAACGAGCTGTTTGAAACATTGAAGCAAAACCGCATACTGATTAAAAAACTGCATGGCAGCCATCCGCTTTTGGATCAGTGTGTCCGCATAACCATAGGCTCGGCAGCGCAAAATGATGCCGTCTTGGCCGTTATTAAAAACCTTTACCCTAATCTTTGATTCCAAGGAAACTACCATTATGAACAAAGCTCAACTGCATTTGACCAATTTTCTGTTACTGGTTGAAGAAGCCGGCTCATTGACAAAACTGGCACGCGCGTGCGGTTATGAAAATTCCGCCTCTTTGTCTCAGCTCAAACGCCGTTTGGAACAACAAGCAGGAGATGAGTCTGCACGCGGCATTCGTCCAAGCTTGGCTGCGAAGTTGGAATCCGGCATGCACAAACGCAAAGGCTGGCTGAACCGTGACCACAGCAAAGATCAAGAAAAAGCAGCAGCGGTTGAAGCCGCGCGTTTGGAAAAACAAACTGTCGAAGTAGCAGATGCCGGTGTTTCAACCGAAGGCCGTTTTGTTACCGTTACCCGCAATACCTGTGAAACCCAAATCACCGTCAGCCTCAATCTTGACGGTACCGGCAAATACCGCTTGGATACCGGCGTTCCTTTCCTTGAGCATATGCTTGCCCAAGTAGCGCGTCACGGTTTGATTGACTTGGATATTACCTGCAAAGGCGATTTGCACATTGACGACCATCACACCGTTGAAGATATCGGTATCGTATTGGGTCAAGCCCTGAAACAAGCGCTTGGCAACAAAGCCGGCATTACCCGTTACGGCCATGCCTATGTTCCGCTGGATGAGGCGTTGAGCCGTGTGGTCATCGACCTTTCCGGCCGCCCCGGTTTGGTATACAACATCGACTTTACCCGCGCCCTGATCGGCCGTTTTGACGTCGATTTGTTTGAAGAATTTTTCCACGGCCTTGTGAACCACAGCATGATGACCTTGCACATCGATAACTTGAGCGGCCGTAATGCGCACCATCAAGCCGAGACCGTTTTCAAAGCCTTCGGCCGCGCCCTGCGCATGGCAGTCGAATACGATCCGCGCATGATTGGTCAAACGCCTTCTACCAAAGGTACGCTGAGCGAAGAATCTGTTCAAGAAGAAGCGGAAGCCGCATCAGAAGAATAAGGCAGCGTTTGAATGAATAAAGGCCGTCTGAAACCGATTGGGATTTCAGACGGCCTTTTATTATTCGTCTTGTATAGTGGCAATATTTTGTTTTAAACCATCTTTTGCTACAATCATTCTTATTATTATATTAATCATTAAATGGTTCAGACGGCCTGAGGAGATGCAATGAAAGTAGCGATTGTCGATTATGGAATGGGGAACCTGCATTCAGTGTTGAAATCCGTTCAGGCGGCGCAGGTCTTGTCCAATCAAAATGCCGAGGTTTATCTGACTTCGCGGCCCGAAGAAGTGATGGCGGCGGATAAGGTTATCTTTCCGGGGCAGGGCGCCATGCCGGACTGTATGTCTGCGCTGAAGGCCAGCGGTTTGGGCGAGGCGGTTTCAGACGGCCTGAAAAACAAGCCGTTTTTTGGAATTTGCGTAGGTGCGCAATTATTATTTGAACACAGCGAAGAAGGCGATACAGATGGTTTGGGTTGGTTTGAAGGCCAAGTAAAACGTTTTTTGCCCAATCAGACCGATGCGCAAGGAGGCCGTCTGAAAGTGCCGCATATGGGCTGGAATACGGTACGTCAAACCCGTCCGCATCCTTTGTTTCAAGACATTGGGCAGGACGAGTATTTCTATTTTGTTCACAGCTATTATTTTGCGCCGAAAAATGAAGAGATTGTTTTAGGCGTCAGCGAATATCCGAATAAATTTGCCTGCATTGTCGGTCAAGACAATGTGTTTGCCACACAGTTTCACACGGAAAAAAGCCATCAGGCAGGATTATTGCTGCTGCGGAATTTTTTAAATTGGCAGATTTGAGGTTTTTAACATAAATCTGCTAAAAATCGCTAATTTGTGTAAAATATACTGAAACTGAATAGAGGAGAAAAAAATGCTGTTGATACCTGCCATTGATTTGAAAGAAGGACGTTGTGTCCGCTTGAAACAAGGCTTGATGGAGCAGGCGACGGTGTTTTCCGATTCGCCGGCAGAGACGGCTTTGCATTGGCGCAACCAAGGCGCACGCCGTTTGCATTTGGTTGATTTGAACGGCGCATTCGCAGGCGTTCCTCAAAATTTTCCGGCGATTAAAGAAATTTTGGCCGCCGTGGCCAAAGATATTCCGGTACAGCTTGGCGGTGGCATCCGTGATTTGGAAACCATTGAAAAGTATTTGGATTTGGGGCTGACTGATGTGATTATCGGCACGGCTGCGGTAAAAAATCCTGAATTTGTGCGCGAAGCATGCAAGGAATTTCCGGGGCAGATTATCGTCGGCTTGGATGCCAAAGACAGCATGGTGGCAATAGACGGTTGGGCAACGGTAACGGAACATCATGTCGTCGATTTGGCCCAACGTTTTGAAGACGATGGCGTCAACAGCATTATTTACACCGATATCGGCCGCGACGGCATGATGAGCGGCGTGAATATCGAAGCTACCGTCAAATTGGCCCAATCCGTGAATATCCCGATTATCGCTTCCGGCGGTTTGACGAATTTGGATGATATTCGCGCATTGTGTGCCGTCGAAAAAGAAGGCGTGAGCGGTGCGATTACCGGCCGTGCAATTTACGAGGGAAGCATTGATTTTGCACAGGCGCAAAAACTGGCCGATTCTTTGGCTTAAGTGTGTCGGATTATGCGGATAAGACCTTGCAGGCCATTAAAACGCAGCACACAAAAATGCACTCAAAGGGATTACCTGTATAGGTCATGTGTTTATATCTATTTGAAATAATTATAAAAACAACCCAATCGATATTTTATTAAGGGATTAGTATGCTTGAAGCGTTTGTTTTGGGTTTTTGGATTATCTGGTCATCCGACCGCGAAGTGTATCCGCTAAGCGAAAGTTTGTGGTTTACACTGATTGCAGTGATATTGCGGCAGCTGACGGCGTTTGATTTGCCGATTATCGATACCTATTGGATGATTTTCAACGGGATAATATGGGCATTTGCCGGTTTGATTTTCGCCATTGTCGGCCGTATCGACAGCAATTTTATTATTTCCTGCGTGTTGGCGATGATGGCCGGTATCGGTTATTTTCAATTGTTGCAACATTTGCCGGATTGGTTGGGCAAATTTTTGGCCTGACGGTTTCAGACGGCCTGATAACGGATAAGAGGTATTGGGTATGGCATTGGCAAAACGAATTATTCCTTGTCTGGATGTAAAAGACGGCCGCGTGGTAAAAGGCGTCAACTTTTTGGATTTGCGCGATGCAGGCAATCCGGTTGACGTTGCCAAACGCTACAACGATGAAGGTGCGGATGAGTTGACCTTTTTGGACATCACCGCTTCCAGCGACAACCGCGATACTATTTTGCACGTTATCGAGGCGGTCGCTTCGCAAGTTTTTATTCCATTGACAGTCGGCGGCGGTGTGCGTACGGTTGCCGATATCCGCCGCCTGCTCAATGCCGGTGCCGATAAGGCCAGCATCAATACGGCTGCCGTAACCAATCCTGATTTGGTCAACGAAGCGGCCGGTTTTTTTGGTTCTCAGGCGATTGTCGTTGCTGTCGATGCCAAAGCGGTCAACCCTGAAAACACCCGTTGGGAAATCTTTACCCACGGCGGACGTAATCCGACCGGTTTGGACGCGGTGGAATGGGTTATCGAAATGCAGCGGCGCGGCGCAGGCGAGATTTTGCTGACCAGCATGGACCGGGACGGTACCAAACAAGGTTTCAACCTGCCGTTGACACGCGCGGTCAGTGAAGCGGTCGATATTCCGGTCATTGCTTCCGGCGGCGTCGGTTCGGTTCAACACTTGGTGGACGGTATTAAAGAAGGGAAGGCCGATGCGGTATTGGCCGCCAGTATTTTCCACTTTGGCGAAGCGAGTATCCGCGAAGCAAAACTGGCCATGCGCGAAGCAGGAATCGAAGTGCGTTTGTGATTGCTACCCAAAGGCCGTCTGAAAAATATGGGAGAAAAACGCGAATGTCGAATATAAACGAAACGCTGCTGAATGCCGTAAAATTTGATGAAAAAGGTTTGGTTTGCGCGATTGCCCAAGATTGGCAGACACGCCGTGTGCTGATGGTTGCCTGGATGAACGCCGAAGCCCTGCAAAAAACCGTAGAAACCGGTTTTGCCCACTATTACAGCCGTTCCCGCCAAAAACAATGGATGAAGGGCGAAGAGTCCGGACATACGCAAAAAGTACATGAATTGCGCCTGGATTGCGATGGCGATGCAGTGGTTATGTTGATTGAACAAAACGGCGGCATTGCCTGTCATACTGGGCGCGAAAGCTGTTTTTACAAAGTTTGGCAAGAGGGCGCATGGCAGGCAGTTGATGCCGTGTTGAAAGGCGAAGAAGCGATTTACGGACATAAACATCCTTAAGGCCGTCTGAAAGAAAATAAGAGAAACCGATCATGACCGATACTATCCTTACCCAAATTCAAAACGTCATCGATTCGCGCAAAGGCGGCGACCCTGATGCTTCTTATGTCGCCCAACTGCTGCACAAAGGCGAAGACAAGATTTTGAAAAAAGTCATCGAGGAAGCGGGTGAAACCTTGATGGCCTCTAAAGATGGCGGTGGCGAACATTTGGTTTACGAAGTGGCGGATTTGTGGTTTCATACCATGGTTTTATTGGCGCATCACGGATTGCGTGCCGAAGATGTAGTAAACGAGCTTGCGCGCCGTCAAGGTTTGTCGGGATTAGTGGAAAAAGCTTCTCGCAAAGAATCTTGAATTTATATTACAATCCCGTATTTGACCTGTTTCAGAATCCGTCTCTTGGGGCAAAAACGATTTCCTTTTTTGGTCGAAACCCGTTACGCCCGTTTTCAGACGGCCATTGGAGCCATTATGGATAATTGTATTTTCTGCAAAATCGCAACCAAAGATATTCCGGCACAAACTGTTTACGAAGACGATGAGATGCTTTGTTTCAAAGACATCCGTCCTGCCGCGCCGGTACATCTGCTGCTGATTCCGAAAGTACACTTCGATTCACTGGCACACGCCACTGCCGAATATCAAACCCTATTGGGCAAAATGATGTTGAAAGTTCCTCAAATTGCCCATGAGGCAGGTTTGACCGACGGTTTTAAAACCCTGATCAACACAGGTAAAGGCGGTGGACAGGAAGTCTTCCACCTGCATATCCATATCATGGGTACGCCCGCATAGTTATTATCTCTTTTTAAATTAAACAAATTCAAGGATTTATCATGGGTAGCTTCTCTCTTTGGCACTGGATTATCGTACTGATTATCGTCGTTTTGGTATTCGGTACCAAAAAATTGCGCAACGTCGGCAAAGATCTCGGCGGTGCAGTGCATGACTTCAAACAAGGCCTGAACGAAGGTACAGACGGCAAAGATGCCAAAAAAGACGAAGTCATCGAACACAAAAAAGACGAAGACAAAGCATAATCCATGTTTGATTTCGGTTTGGGCGAGCTGCTGCTGGTCGGCGTTGTCGCCCTGATAGTGCTTGGCCCCGAACGTCTGCCGCAAGCTGCGCGCACGGCTGGGCGTTTGGTCGGCAAATTGCAAGGATTCGTCAACAACGTCAAGCAGGAACTCAACACTCAGGCTGAGTTGGACGAATTGCGCAAGGTGAAGCAGGAATTTGAAACCGCCGCATCTGAGTTTCGCGACGGTATCAAAGACTTGGGCAATGATGCACAAAAAAATCTGAGCGATATTTCAGACGGCCTCAAGCCGTGGGAACGCCTGCCCGAACAGAAAACGCCTGCCGATTTCGGAGTGGACGAGTTGGGCAATCCTTTGCCTGAGCTGGCTTCAAACAGCACTGAGCATGAAAGTGCAATCCAGGCTTCTGAGCAGAGTGGGGCAGTGCAGACCCAAGAGTTTGTCGAGGCTGAAAATGCCGAGTCCGAACAAGACCGCGCTTGGCGTGAGTATTTGACGGCTTCAGTTTCACCTGCTCCTGCGGTTGAAGTCAGCTATATCGAATCTCCTGTTGCCGATGTTCCTCCGCTGCATACGACTTCTTTGCGTAAGCAGGCGATGAGCCGCAAACGCGATATGCGCCCGAAATTCCACGCCAAGCCCAAACTGCGCGTCCGTAAGTAAAAAGTGAGTCAACCGGTGTCCGAACCTCAACACGAACAACCCGTCCAACCGCTTATCGAGCATCTTCTCGAGCTGCGCCGCCGCATGATGTGGATCGTCATCGGCATCGTCGTCTGCTTCTTGGGCATGATGCCGTTTGCCCAGCAGCTCTATACCTTTGTTGCCGAACCATTGATGGCCAATCTGCCTAAAGATACCAGCATGATTGCGACCGATGTGATCGCGCCGTTTTTTGTGCCGGTCAAGGTTACTCTGATGGCGGCGTTTCTGCTGTCCTTGCCGCACACGCTGTATCAAGTTTGGGCGTTTGTTGCCCCTGCCTTATACCAAAACGAAAAACGCTTGATTACGCCGCTGGTGTTGTCCAGCGTGACGCTTTTCTTCGTTGGTATGGCGTTTGCCTATTTTTTGGTGTTTCCCGTTATTTTCAAATTCTTGGCCGGGGTAACCCCTGTCGGCGTCAATATGGCAACCGATATCGACAAATACCTGTCCTTTATTTTGGGCATGTTTGTGGCATTCGGTACGACGTTTGAAGTGCCCGTCGTTGTGGTGTTGCTTGCAAAAATGGGCATTGTTTCGACTGCACAGCTTAAGAATGCGCGTCCGTATGTGATTGTCGGTGCGTTTGTCGTGGCTGCAATCATCACGCCGCCTGATGTGATTTCCCAAACCTTGCTTGCTGTTCCGCTGATTCTGCTCTACGAGGCAGGCATTTGGTTCAGTCGTTTTGCTAAAGCGAAAACGCAGCAGGAAGATGAGGATACACCGCAACCACCGGCAGAAGTTTAAGAATTAAGGCCGTCTGAAGAATTTTTCAGACGGCCTTTGTATCATGGCACTTTCAGTTTTTAAGAAAAAGCATGATGGATGTTTGGGGAGTCGTAAAACATTACTGCCCAGATTCTTTTGATTCGGCTAAAATTTTTGACCGAGGATTTTGCCGAAATCGAAGCAGTAATGCGTAACAGTCCCTTATGCCTCAATGGGCTGGATTTTAATACCAAACTGCCGGAATTACGTTTGGGAAATGGGGTGATTTTTACCAAGGCATAAGCCGAAAATACTTGATTTTAGGTAATTGAAAAAATATTCGTTTCTATTTTATCGAGAAGAATGATGTCAGGCCATCTGAAAATTAACTACGTTTCAGACGGCCTTTTTGTTACCCTTGTTTTTCTTTGTAATCCTTATTTATCAAGCATCTTGCAAAAAGGGTTTGAAAAAGAGAAGTTTATATTTTGACTAAATCCAGCCGTATGAATCCATAGTGAAATGTGTTATCTTATCTACGTGTGTTAAGAAACATTAACAAGTTTGTATTTTTCTTACAGAGAAAGGCTTCAAAATGGATGGATGGACTCAAACGCTGAGTGCCGGCACCTTGCTCGGTATCGCTGCGGCAGCGATTTTGCTGATCTTGATTTTGATTGTAAAACTGCGCGTTCATGCCTTGCTGACGTTGGTATTGGTCAGTTTGCTGACTGCCATTGTAACAGGTCTGCCTATGGGCAGCATTGTTAATGATGTGTTGGTCAAAAACTTCGGCGGCACGCTCGGCAGCGTGGCGTTGCTGGTCGGTTTGGGCGCAATGCTCGGCCGTTTGGTGGAAACTTCCGGCGGTGCCCAATCTTTGGCGGATGCGCTGATTCGGATTTTTGGTGAAAAACGTGCGCCGTTTGCCTTAGGCGTGGCTTCTTTGATTTTCGGTTTTCCGATTTTCTTTGATGCCGGTTTGGTGGTGATGTTGCCGATTGTGTTTGCAACGGCACGCCGCATGAAGCAAACTGTTTTGCCCTATGCGTTGGCATCTATTGGCGCATTTTCCGTCATGCACGTCTTCCTTCCGCCTCATCCAGGCCCGATTGCCGCTTCTGAATTTTATGGTGCAAATATTGGTCAACTGCTGATTTTGGGTTTGCCGGTTACCTTGATTACTTGGTATTTCAGCGGCTATTTATTGGGTAAAGTTTTGGGTCGCAGCATTCATGTGCCCGTTCCTGATCTGCTCAGCGGCGGTACGCAAGATAACGACCAACCGAAAGCGCCTGCAAAAGCATCTACAGTCATCGGCATTATGCTGATTCCTATGTTGTTGATTTTCTTGAATACTGGTTTGTCTACTCTGATCAGCGAGAAAATGGTCAGTGCGGATGAAGGCTGGGTGCAGTTTGCACGAATGCTCGGTTCGACACCGATTGCTTTGCTGATTTCTGTTTTGGTGGCCCTGTATGTATTGGGCAGTAAACGTGGCGAAAAAGCCAGCGCTTTGGAGAAAACCATCGATGGCGCATTGGGCCCGGTTTGCTCGGTTATTTTGATTACCGGTGCAGGTGGTATGTTCGGCGGCGTATTGCGTGCTTCCGGTATCGGTAAGGCTTTGGCCGACAGCATGGCTGACTTGGGTATTCCTGTTTTACTGGGCTGTTTCTTGGTGGCTTTGGCTTTGCGTATTGCGCAAGGTTCTGCGACTGTTGCCCTGACTACCGCTGCCGCATTGATGGCACCGGCCGTTGCGGCGGCAGGTTTCAGCGATTGGCAGATTACTTGCGTGGTATTGGCGACGGCGGCGGGTTCCGTCGGTTGCAGCCACTTTAACGACTCAGGCTTCTGGCTTGTCGGCCGTCTGTTGGATATGGATGTGCCGACGACCTTGAAGACATGGACGGTCAACCAAACACTTATTGCACTCATCGGTTTTGCTTTATCGTCAGTGTTGTTTATCTTGGTTTAATCGAAAATGGCCGGCGTATAGTGTTTTGAGATAACACAATCCGCCTGTTTTCAAATACCGTTAAAATCCAGATAAACAAGGAGTAGAAAAATGACGACACATTTTGTCATGATGGGCGTGTGCGGTTGCGGTAAAACTACGGCCGCACTCTCGTTGCAAAAATATCTTGATCAATGTCCCTATGCCGAAGGCGATGATTTTCATACCCAAGCCAACCGCGACAAAATGGGTGCCGGTATTCCGCTGACGGATGAAGACCGCTATCCTTGGCTGGGCAATTTGCGTGACTGGATGACAGAGCAGGCAAAAAACGGGGAAAAATATTCCATCGTTACTTGTTCCGCACTCAAGCATCACTATCGCGATATTCTGCGTGGTGCGGAAGGGAAGGTGGCTTTTATCCATCTGACTCCGCCTCAAGCAATCAATCTAGAGCGTATGCTGTCGCGTCAGGGGCATTATATGAAAGCCGGAATGCTGGATTCGCAGCTGGAGATTTTGGAAGAGCTGGGTGCGGATGAGTACGGTGTCAAAATCGACAATCCGGGTACGCCTGAAGCCGTTGAGGCAGATATTGTGAACTGGGTAAAAGCGCAAGGCTTGATTTAATAATGAACAGAAATGAAAAGGCCGTCTGAAATCTTTCAGACGGCCTTTTTTGATGAGATTTAGAATGTTTTTTGCGAATCAAGCAATAAGGTAACCGGCCCGTCATTGCAAAGGGATACCTGCATATGGGTTTGGAATCTGCCGGTTTCGACAGTCAGTCCATGTTCGCGCAAAAGTTGCGCGGTATATTGATAGAGTTTATCCGCTTGTTCGGCAGGGGCAGCATTGGAGAAGGACGGACGGCGGCCGCTGCGCGCATCGGCGTAAAGGGTAAATTGGGAAACCAATAATATCGAGCCGCCGACATCTTTGAGCGATAAATTTAATTTGCCGTTTTCGTCTTCAAAGATACGCAGGTTGGCGGTTTTGTCCGCAATGTATTTGGCGTCTGCTTCCGTGTCGGCGTGGGTAACACCGAGCAATATCATAAATCCGTTGTCGATTTTGCCGCAGGTTTCGCGGGAGTTTTCGGAGAAAACGTCAACTTTGGCTTGGGTAACTTTTTGAATAACGGCGCGCATGATGTTTTAAATAAAAGAAGTTTGTAAAAAAGGGCGTAAAAGACACGCCCTTTGGGTTGGAGTATGGTTTCAGACAGCCTGAAACCATTGAATCAATTTACGGATTAATGCCGTTTTCTTTTAGGATGCGTTCGATCTGATTATTAACTTTTTGCCGTTTGACAGCTTGGGCAATTTGGTTGCGTACCAGCTCGAAAGGTTCGGCATTTGGATCATGCTCTACCGCGCTGAGTTTGAACAGATAAAAACGGTTTTCCATCTGAATCGGCTCATGCGTTACGTCGCCCCGGGTCATGTCGGCAAAAGCAACGGCCAGTTGGTGAGGAAGCTGTTGCGGAGAAATGAAGCCGTCAAATTCTTGTTCTGGGTTAGGATAGCGCTTCATCAGCTCTTCGAATGACAAGCCTTTGAGCAGCAGTTCTTGCGCGGCGCGTACTTCGTCGGCGGAGGCAAAGCTGACTTGTTGCAGCTTGATAATGCGTGTTTGCTGGTCGTAGAAACGGCGCAACTCGGCATCGTCAACTGCGGTTTGACGTTCTAGATAAGCAGCGTATTGGTTGGCATAGAACTCAGCTTCAACGTTTTTGAATTGATTCTGCACTTCCGCATCTTTGTCCAAACCAGCTTTGAAGGCTTCATTTTTCAAGATTTCCAAAGTCTGCAAGCGTGTAACCACATCTTTGCGGATTGTCTGACCATCGGGTTTGGCAGTCTGGTTGGGATGCTGGTCGGCCTGTCTCAATACTTCGGCAACCATGCTGTCGATGCGGGCAGGATCGATATCAGGCGCTTTGGCGGTTGCCAAACCGATCGTTGACAGGGTAAGGATAGCCAAAACGGCAGTTTTGGGCTTGATGTTCATGTGAGTTCCTTATTGCCCGCCGCTATAAACGGCGGGCACGTTATATTATTTGTTGACTTTGATGCTGGCTTTTTTCAGCAATGATTGAATGGCCGCATTGACACGGGCTCCCTGTAAATCGCTACCAATCTCGTTTTTAGCGGCTTCGTAAGAAGGTACGGTAACGTTACGGCGGTCATTGACATAGAAGACGGCATACAGATTACCGTTTTGCAGCGGCGTTTTAGTGTGCGCGCCTTTTTTCAGGTCTTTGACGGCTGCATAAAGCGGAGGTGCTGATTCTTGCAAATCTTTGAGCGGAACATAAGCTTTAGGGATACCGCCGGCTTTTTTGGCAGCTTCATCAATTGAATATTGGTTCAATACCGAAGCAAAGCTTTTTTTCGCGTCCAAGTCGGCAATGGCTTTTTGGGCATTGCTATTGCTGTTGGTTACGATTTCGCCTAGTTGGACTTCCTGAGTACCTTTATAGAAGTTGCTGAAGTCGTTGTAAGCGGCTTTGACATCTTTTTCTTGGACAGGATATTGACGGACGATATGTGCCGCGAAAGCTTGGCCTAACAAATCATTTTCAAAAGCCGCCCATTCGGTTTTGAATGTGGGCTTTTTATCCGCTCCTTGCTTGGCGGCATCGGCACGTGCTTGCTCCAGTGCCGCTTTGAATTCAGCGCTTTGATCCAACTTTAATTTTTTGGCTTCTTGGGTAACAACAGTGCTGATAACTTGGCGTTCAGTCAGCATTTGACGCAATTCAGGCGTATCTTGAATGTTAGGATTGCTGGCGCGTACGGAAGCCACTTGGTCGTCAATAACGCTGCTGTCGATAGCCTGGCCGTTGACGGTAACCAAAGTTTGGGCAAACAGGGTGCCGGAAGTTAGGGCGAGCATCAAGGCTGAAGCAAAGTAGGTTTTTTTCATCGTATTTCTCTTCTAAATTAATGATTGGAAATCAAAGTTTGGGCGGTAATCTTAATGGAAGTATTCATCCGGCGTGGTTGCTTTGATGCTGAGCGCATGAATCAGGCCGTCTGAAAACAAGTCTTGTAAAAGCTGCTTAATCATACGTTGCCGTTGGAGGCGGCCGATATTTTCAAATGCGTTGCTGACCACCAATATCGCATAATACCCGCCGCCTTTATTGCCGGCATGGCCGGCGTGCAGATGGCTCTCATCTTTAAAATCGAAGAACTCAGGCTCAAGTGCCTGCAGGCGTTCTTCAATCATTTGACGCATATTGCTCATTTGAACACGGCTTTAAAGGGTTTGATCAAGACTTCGGCGTATACGCCGGCATCGACGTAAGGGTCTTGTTCGGCCCATTCTTGTGCGGCGTCCAAAGACTCAAATTGAGCCACAATCAGGCTGCCGGAAACGCGTTCCGGATTATCCGGCAGGGGATTGGGGCCGGCAGTCAGCAGACGGCCTTGCGCTTTCAATTCTTCCAAACGTGCCAAATGCGCGGGGCGTGCCGCCATGCGTGCTTCGTGGACATCTTCGGCATCAGTGGCCAAAAGCATGAAATATTCCATTATTGATCCTCCTTAGGCTGGAAACGCATCAGATACATGCCCTGTGCGATAGAAAAAATGATTGTGAAACCCAATGTGCCGAACAATTTGTAATTGACCCATTGGTCTGGAAAATACGTAAAGACAAAGAGATTGGCAGCCCCCATAAAAATCAGGAAACCAATCCATGCATAAGTCAGACGCGTCCATACAAAATCAGGAAGCTGCATTTCTTTACCCATCACGGCTTTTAGCCCGTTTTTACCGGCAAGATGACTAAACAGCATGACGATCGCGCCGATCCAAAACAGAACGGTCGGTTTCCACATGATGAAGCGGTTGTCTTTCAGTAAAATCGTTGCACCGCCAAAGAAGACAATCAAAATCAGGCTGATCCATTGCATGGTGTCCAGCTTGCGGTGTTTCCAAAAGGTCAGCGCAGCTTGGGCAATGCCGACTACAACCGCGACAGCCGTTGCGGCAATCATGTCTTTGGTGATGATGTATGTAATGAAAAATAAGAATACGGCGAATAAGTCGCTCAAAACTTTCATATGTTAATGATGAAACTAATTGAGTAAATGCTAATCATACAGGCAGATGTGTTTTTTTGCACCTTCCCTCATGGCTTTAATGTTGCATATATCCATATAAAATATTTGTTTTGGGTCGGAGAAATTTGTAAAAAAGAAACACAAGCATGCAAAAGTAATAGATTTACCAAGGAATTTCAGGCTGAATGGCCTCTATTGCTTGGCAGAAATGGGTTAAAAATATATCATGACGTAATATCTAGTAAATATATGGTTAAATGCGCGCACATTGGTCAGTACCATAATTTCCGAACAGGGGATCAGTTTTGAAAAAACATCACAATATTAAATTAATTACAGCTTCTATCGCTTTAATGACATCGCTCGGCGCTTCAGCAGGTTTGGGCGGCTTGAATGTCCAATCTCATCTGGGCGAACCTTTTACAGGCAGTATTACCGTAACAGGCGAGGAAGCCCAGGCTCTGCTTAACGGCGGCAAGGCCACTATTTCAAATGGCAATTTACGCGCGGCAGTACGCAAATCAGGCGATAAGGCAGTCGTTACGATTCGTTCTTCCAAAGCCATTAAAGATCCTGTTTTGGTTTTCCAAGTAGGTGTCGGCGCGCAATCGCGTGAATACACTGCCATCATCGATCCGGCCGGATACGACGCTAAAGATGCGGCATCCGTCCGCACCCGTCAGGCTGCTGAATCCCAATCCTTCGAGCCGACGCGCAATACTCAACAGCCCGCAACAAAAAACAATAAAGCAGCAGGCAATCAGGTAACTCAAGCGCGTAAAGATGCACAACGTAAGGCTGAGAAAAAACAAGTTCAGACGGCCTCCGCTAAAAACGATACGGCCGTACGTTCAGGCAGGCAGCATTTGGTACGTACGGGTGAAACCCTGATGGCCATTGCGTCCAGCATCCGTCCGCAAGGTATGACCTTGGATCAAACCATTCAAGCGTTGGTTAATGCCAATCCGGATGTGTTTATTGATAACAATGCCAACCGTATGTTGGCAGGTAAAGTGCTGAATATCCCGAGCCGTAGCGAATTGCAACGCTTGGCTGCTTCTTCGCCTGTTAAAGCCGATACGGCGCCGGAAAAAGGCAATGAAGCCGCCAATGCAACAGAAGCTAAAACAGAAAAACCTGTTACTCAGCCTGAAACTCAGGTTAAAGATGCCGGCGCAAACCCTCCGCAACAGGAAGAAGTGAAACAAGCTTCAGCTGCGCAAACAGAGCAAGCAGCATCTGCGGCTGTCAATGAAAATGCAGCATCAGCAGCTCCTGCTTCCGATGTTCAAGATGCTATGGCTTCTGATGCCCAAGATAATGTATTGGCTTCAGAACCTGTTGCTACGACTGATTCTGCTGCAGAGTCGGTAGAGAGTGAATCAGACGGCAATTTGTGGAAATGGCTGTTGGCAGGCGGCGCAGCCCTTATTGCTGCTTGGTTGTTGTTGAGAGCTGCCGGTAAACGTAAAGACGAGCCGAAAGCCGCGCCTGCAAGTCGTAAGGATGAAGAAAAGCCTGTACAGAAAAGTGTTGCTGCTTCAGCCGCCGCTGCGGTTGCCGCAAGCAAAGTAACGCCGTCTGAAAAAACTCAAGAAGGTTTGCTTGTCGAAGATGATTTTGAAGATGATGTCGTTATCAATGAAGTAGAAGAATCTTCCAATGTTGACGATGTCAAACTTGACTTGGGCAAGATTGACCATAGTCAGGCAGGCATTCTTTCCAGTGCGGTAACGCATGATGCAGAAACAGAGCAACGTCGTCATGCGGATTGGGACAATATCGAGTCGACAGAAAGCGTGTACGAACCTGAGCCGGAAAATCCGTATCAGCCGGTATCTGTTGTTATGCCTGAGCGAAATGAAGAGCCGCTAGAGTTTACAGTAGAAACGCCTGAAAATTCAGACGACCATGTGCTGCCATTTGATGTGAAACAAGATCGGGACGTGCAAATTCAAGAAACCAAAGAAGAAGCAGAGAAAGAAGAAGCTGCTTCCGAGTTTGTGATTGAAGAAGGTGCATTGGAATGGGAGGCTGAAGATGTTTCAGTGGCTGCCGATAAAAGCAATAGCGAAAGAGGCTTTGTTTCAGAATCAGTCGGTATGACTGCTCCGCTCGAGGCTAAATATGATTTGGCCAAGATGTATATCGAGATTGGTGATCCTGAGGCAGCCCGAGAAACATTGCAAGGGCTGATTGAAGAAGCTGAAGGCGATATTCTATATAAAGCCCAAAAACTGATGAAAGAACTTGGCGCATAAGTGTCAGTCAAATGAAGATGCCGTTTCAGACGGCATCTTTTTTATGGTAAATTAAAAGATGAGATTTGGGCCGAATCCATTTTTAGATATGACAGTATTGCATGGCAGTTCTATATGGTGGGCGAAGATAAAGGCCGTCTGAAATATATGATGAGAGGCGTGTGATGATCACGCCTTTTAATATTTGTTATTTGAGCGTGGACAACAATATCAATTTATAAGAAGTATCAAAAATGACCGAACAAACGAATACAACAGGAAGTTCCGTTCAGCGTTGGGCTTTAACCCTATCTTATGACGGAAGCCGTTTTTATGGCTGGCAAAAACAGGCAGGAGGCCTGCCGACTGTTCAGACGGCCTTAGAGCAGGCGTTGTCTTTAATAGCAGGGGAGCAAATTAATACGATTGTTGCAGGAAGGACGGATACGGGTGTGCATGCGACAGCTCAGG